>Ga0316207_10000417_pt1 | contig 71905 bp, 62 predicted proteins | sample 6weekpyrite_MG_FD_204943 | JGI IMG/M metagenome (GOLD analysis project Ga0316207, IMG submission 204943) | Microbial mat bacterial communities from mineral coupon in-situ incubated in ocean water Damariscotta River, Maine, United States -... | ecosystem: Environmental > Aquatic > Marine >... | reverse complement strand
GCGCCCTCGACCGGGCCTTCGATGGTCAGGGTCCGGCCAAAGAACCGCACATTGCCCTGCGTGACCGCATCAGCTGTGCTGCGCAGGCTGAAACCGGCGGCGGTGATATCTTCGCCCACCGGGGCATTAATACTGACCGAGCTGCCCGCGGCATAGACATCGCCCCCGGTCCGGGTGCTGATGTCCACGTCATACCCGGCGACATGGGCATCGCCGCCGACGCTGCCAGAGGTCGTCACGACACTGCCGGCGGCAAAGACATCCCGGGTGGCAGACAGTGTTTCGGTCACCGCCTCGCCTGCCAGATAGGTATCGCCGCCATGCTCGCGGCTGACCTGCTGGGCCATCGCAGAGACGGCAGACAGCGCAAGGGCGCTAAACGTCAAAAACAAGAACTGTCGCATGGGTTGGTTTCCTTATGCCGGGGTTCCATTTCGAGCCCTTTCATAAGCCACCGGGCTGCAATCTGGATTGAGCAATGTCAAAACCCAAAGGCCCTTCAGAGGTTAGAAAATGGCGTGGCGCACCCAAGCGCCTTTGCAAAAACGGAGACTTGATATGGACACAAACCTCCCATCAAACACGCCCAAAGGGCCAGAGCCACAGCCATTCTTTGAGCAACTCCAGCAAGAGATGGAGCGGCTGTTTGACCGGTTCCGGGGCTATCCGACAGTCGCAGTCCAAAGACCCGACCTTGGCCTAGGTGCCGCGCTCCGCCCCGCCATCGACGTGGCCGAAACCGAAGACACCGTTGAAGTCACCGCCGAAATCCCCGGTGTCGGGTCCGATGACCTTGATGTGTCGCTGAACGGGGACCTGCTGGTGATCAAGGGCGAAAAGTCGGAAGAACGCAAGGAGGACGACAAGAACTACCACCTGCATGAACGCAGCTATGGCAGCTTCCGCCGCCAGATCCCGCTGGGGTTCACCCCGGCAGAGGATGCGATCGAAGGGGCCTTCGCCGATGGGGTTCTCAAGGTCACGATCACCAAACCAGCCGAGGCCAAAGCCCAAAATCGCAAGATCGCGATCAATGCCAAGTAACACTTGCAGCGTCCGGCCCGACCGGGTGCTGCCCCCTGAACCGGAGTAACCATCATGACCTTGCGCACCATTCTTGTCAGCCTCACCAGCACCACATCCGCCCGGCAGCTACTGGATGCCGCCGCCGTTCTGGCCCAGCGCGACGATGCCCATGTGATCGGGCTTTATGTCACGGAATCGCTGGTGGTCTATCCCGGCATCGCCATGCATATCCCCGAAGTCAGCTATCAGGATTTCGTGTCCAGCCAGCGCGCCCATGCGCAAGAGATCAAGGCGATCTTTGATACCTTCGCCGATGCGCAGGACTTTCCGACAGAGTGGCGCCAGATCAGCAGCGAAAGCGGGTTTCTGGCCGACAGTATCATTGATTGCGCGCGCAGTGTCGACCTGGTGGTGATGGCACAAGAGGACGAGGGCGAGGACCGCCCCACGATCAACAACCTGCAAGAACGGGTCATCAAGGAATGTGGGCGCCCGGTTCTGGTGATCCCGCGCGATTATGAGGCGACAACCCTGGGCGAAACCATCGTCCTGGGCTGGAGCGAAACACGCGAGGCCGCGCGCGCAGCGCACGACCTGATCTGCATCGCGAACCCGGACGCCAGCCTGCGCGTCCTGCGCATCGGGAAACCGCCCAGCAATACTTTGTCCGATCACGGCGCCAACGACCTGGCAATCGCCCTTTCCCGGCACGGCCCCAGCGTAGAACTGGTGCATCGCGACAAGGACGGGGAAAAGATCGCCGACGTACTGGGCCAGGAAGCGTTTGAAATGGGGGCCGATATGATGGCCACGGGCGCATTCGGTCATTCACGCGCCTATGATTTCGTCATTGGCGCCGCGACCCGTTCACTTCTGAGCGACGCCAAGCTGCCTGTGATGTTCTCAAAATAGCGGTCCATTGCCCAAGAGTGCGGAAACCGAGGTCAGCGCAACAGCGGTCGTTCACGTCTGGCGCGGCGGAATCGACGAGTGTGTCCCGTTGTGCAAGATGCTGCGCGTTGTGGAGTTGGAGTTCCCCCGGCTTGAATGACACATTTCACTTGATGAAGGAGAGTGTTTTACATTCCAAGAACAAGGAACCCGTACCCGACGGAGTTCAGGGGTTAGATTGTCGCGCTGGCGCGAGCCGGGCGTAGTGTTGAAAGCTTGTCGCGGGAGTTTGAGCCCTGTGCAGCGACGAACCATGGCTGGGTCAAGCGGGTTGAGATCGACGATGGCGACCGCCAGGATGGCCTGAGCAGAGAGAAACGCGAAGAGCTGCGCCAGGAGCGCGATATCCTGTCAAAGGGTCGCCCATTGAAGGTGGCATTGGTTCGAGCCCAACGGGCGACGCCTGGTTTGCACAACACGACGTGACATCGCGGAGGTCTTCAAGTTCATGACCGCGAACCAAACCGAGCGATCCATCCACATGATGTCACGCGCGTTGGGCGTATGCTCGCGTTTCAACCACAAACCAGAATCTTGACGCTCTGATCGACGCTTTTACAGCGACAAGTGTAGAGCGTCTGTTCTCTGAGAGAGTATGCGGAGCAAAGGCCGAACATCCAGAACTTGATAAGATGCTCGATCAGCTTCGCGACGGTAACGTGGTAGTGGTAGTGGTGACGAAGTATGCCTGCATAGAGTGCAGAAGCTATTATGGCGTTTTGGGAAGATTTGATGCCAGGAGCACTGGGCGGTTAGGGCCTGGGTCGTTACGGCAATGTCTGCTTCACGTACCTACCCAGATCACTTAGGTCTGGCAAAAGATACCGGAAATCATTCTGTCTGGTTATTCACTGTTTTGTCACGCTGAGAAGCAGCTTTAGCTGCGCTGCACCGCACCCTGTTTTTCAGCTCGGCTTCGCTTCGGAATTTGCGTTGCGACGACCCCACAGACCAAGCCCACCAGACCTACCAGAATATATGCTGAGAAAGCGGCGAGCACTCCCGCTCCGGAAGCGAGGGTCGCAATCATGGCTATCAGACCGAACACTATGCCGATGGCGATATACACGATGATCATCAGTGACCCCTCCTACTTGTGGCCTTCCGGACTGGGCGCCCAGTAGAAGCCTACATAGCCAAAGTTCGTGTCAAAACTTTGTCTGGTTTCTGTCCAGAGTGTAACGCAATGGTTAATACACCCTTAAATGCATGACGTGAGGACGCGCGAATCCTTCAACACCCCATGGGTATAGACACAGTGGCCGTGCCGCCAAGGGTGGGATCGCAAGTTGTAGAGAAAGAAGCAGAATTCAGCCGATCATGGCCGCCAGGAGAAGGGTCGTTCCAGGGTCACAAAGAAGGTGCTGCTGTCAGAACGGGTGCCGTCTTCGTCGCGTAGGTCGAACCGAGCCCCGACACTTACTTGCCAGTCTTCGGTCAGGCTGACGCCATAGCTGGCCGACAGGCCTGCCGCTGCAACTGGGTCTCCGCCGTCAGAGTCACTGGCTTGCGCATAGGCGAACCCAACCCGCATGCTGCTAACGGGCGTCAGTTCCTGCAAGTAGTTGGCGCTGAAGGTGGTGGTGGCCCGGTCATCACCTGCTGAAAGGCTGTGGGCCGCCATCAGGTCAATCTGCCCTGTGGGTCGTGGATAGCTGAAGGCGATGTTCCCTGTGAGGCGGGGGTCGCCGCTTCCGTCCTCGACAACGCCGATACCACCGCTGAGGCTGCCATTGGGCAATGCAAATTCCTGTTCAATTGAAGCGGCCCAGAACACTTCGCTTTCCTCGTCGCGTGCAGCGGTCAAGCCCGCCGTCAAGCTGCCGAAGGGACGCTCGAAGGTGAGTGCACCGGTGATGCTGGTAGTATCTGTGGGAGCGCTACCCACATCGTCGGATTGGTAATAGGCGAGATCGATGTTGCCGGTTGTGACCTCGTTGATGGTCAGGCTAGTCCCAAAGCCTAGCAGGAATGTATCTGTGTCAATCAAGCCGGCGTCGGCGTCCTCATAGCGCAGCATTTCCTGGCTCACGCTGAAGCTGTAGCCGACTGGGGCTGTGTCGCCCCATGAAAGGGCCGCTGCAAGGATTGTTTCGGCCCGGATACCGCCGCCTATGAGGTCTTCAAAGTCGTCTGGAAGGACGATCACACCTGCGTCGTCAACAAAATCAGTCAGATCGCGCAGAAATGCGATGTCGTCGCGCCTCGAGGAAATAGATACCTCAAACGATGCGTCAGCACTTTCGCGGCGATAGGACAAGCTGGAGCTTAGACCGTCATCGCTGAATTCGCCCTCGCTGATCCGCAGGCCCGACCCCAGGGTGAAAGCCAGCCGCTCTGTCCGGGTCTCAGTGACCGCGCCGAAGGTCAGGGTTGTGAGGCTGATCAAATCATCCTCGGCCTCTTCGGTGGTCAGGTCCCGGTCGGTGCTGGCTTCAACGGACTGGCTGAAATCCAACGTGAAAAACACACCACCGGGCTCCGCCTCTTGCGCGATTGCGCGAAGTGGGCTGAGGCCGGCCAAGAGCATGAGTCTAAAAACGCGCTTCATGTAGGTCCGCCCCCTCGCGGCTGCTTGGGGCAAGCGTGATTATTCGAACAGCTTGCGTTGTGGAACAACGATCACATCGCCTTCACGCATACGCACTGCCCCGTAGGTGCTGCTGCCATCAAGGATACTGCTGTAGTTAAAGGTATGGACGTCGCTGCCACGGCGCAGCTGGAGCCGTTTGACGGCGGCAAAGTTCGTGAAACCTCCAAATTGAGCGATGGCCTGCATCAGGTTCGTGCCCGGCTCAATTTCAATCCGGCCCACGTTAGTGCCTTCGCCAACCACAAAAATGCCGATAGTGGGGTCTTCTGTATCTTCTTCGGGAGCCAGAGATTCAATGTCAACAAAGACGGTGGGCATGCTGACGAAATTTGGAGCCAGTCGGTCAGCGAGGGCCGATTGAATTTGCTCAATGGTCAAGCCGCGCACCCGTAGGATGCCGGCACCTGGCATCGATATCCGACCGTCAGGTGCTATCAATATGGAACGATTTAGTCCCTCATCTTCCAACACCTCAACGCGCAGTGTGTCACCGGATTGCACCCTGTAGCCCTGAGCGATGGTCATCGTCGCAAAGAGTGTGAGCGATAGAATAAGTCCTAAGACATTTGCAAAACGGATCATAACGCGGCCTCTCTATAAAATACTGTGGCACGGGAGAAATAACCGATGCTCACTCAAACCATAACGATAAATTGATAGAATCCAAACGATAATCCAAGCAAGAAAAAGCGCGGAACAAAAGCAAACACAGTTTCTGGGCGTTTTCTCGATCGGATTCCGCGTGCGATCATGCAATCGATCGGTTCACTATTTCCTTCCTAGTCTCATCTTCGGGGTCTAGAGCAATTTGTGACAATGCGGCGGGCGCCTCGATGGGCTCAATATCCGGTCCCCTGCATGACCACTCTGATAGTGGAAATGAGGAGCTTGATATCGTTCTTGAACGAAATATCAGCGATGTAGTCGGTGTCAATCCGAGCGCGGTCAGCGAATGTGCAGTCGTTGCGTTCTGATACCTGCCACATGCCTGTGATCCCAGGCCGCTGGGTGTAGTAGGCTAGACCAGGGTACATGTCCTGCTGTTCAGGCATCATTGGACGCGGACCGACAAGGCTCATCTCACCGATCAACACGTTCCACAATTGCGGCAGCTCATCAATGGATGTCTTGCGCAATGTGCGGCCAATCGGAGTGATCCGTGGATCACACTTCAGTTTCTGCGTCGTCTCCCATTCGGCGGCGGCAGCCGAGTTCTGCGCCAAATGAGCGTCCAAAAGCTGGTCTGCATTCGGGACCATCGAGCGCAGCTTCCAGATACGATAAATCTTGCCGCCACTGCCGACACGTTTTTGGCTATAGAGTCCGGGGCTTCCGTCTCTGGATATAAAGAATACCAATGCGAGGACCAAGGGAACGACAATGGGCGCCGCCAATAGGACCAAGCACACATCCAACGCCCGCTTGAGCCCTAATTCATAGGGTCCCTTGGTTATGAACGAAGCCGATGGGGTGCCCGAATTGGTAGATTTCGGAACATCTGAATAATTCGTGTTCATCTAAAGTACTCTTACCCTCACCCTTACGCGCACCAAAAACTCTGGCACCAACTGGTTCACCGGCATCTAATGGACGCCGCTCACTTCACACTTGTTGATCCTACCTTACACACTTTTTGGTCTAGTTGTTACTCAAATTAATATATCGTTAACAAAGATATTCTCTTTTTTCGGGCTGATCGAAATCCGCCAGTTTATGCTAAGTCTTTGAAATCAAGCATCCTATTTTCGCACTGTATCAAAAAAAGAATAAGATTGTTTCCAACCTCACGCAATCAGTCGCATCATTAACGACGTCCGATTCCATGCCTGTTTGATCGGCACGTGCTTCTGGGTTTGCAGGATACTGAAGTGGTCCCAAAAAAGACCGGACAGTCAGCGAAGGTGTATCCCAGGCTTTTGAAGGGATACGAAAATGGCAATGGCAGCATCTTTTCGTGCGATCGACATGCACGGACAAGCGCTTCAATTCATGCTGTCAGAGCGAAGCAATACTGCGGCAGCAACTAAGTTTTTCGCGAATGCCTTGGCGGTGAATGGAATTCCGGAAAAGATTGTGATCGATAAAAGCGGTGCCAATGGCGCCGGGAACTGGGAGATCAACAAATCTCTCTGGTGATTTGGTTGCCCAGTTCCAGTTCAGACAATTCGGTCGAAATATCTCAATAATTTGATTGAACAGGATCACCGGGCTATCAAAAGGCGGGTGCGAAACATAGGCGGCTTCGGCTCATTCTCAGGGGCAGCGGCTACTCTGGAAGGAATTGAAGTGGCAAACATGATCCGCAGACAACAATGCAGAAACTCCGGCCTATCTGGGTTTCAGCAGTCCGATGGGATTGCAGGATAAGTGTGTCCAGCCCACCGGCAATTCTCAACCCTTCTTCAACTTTGCGACACTACCCTCACGGTAAGTTTTGCGGCGTAGACGGCGAACGATCCGCCCACCGAGAAGGTAGGAGATCGCAAAAAGGGCGCAATAGAAAAACACCGCGAGAAATGCGGGCAAACTCTGATTCCAAAGCGCAACGCCAGTGATCGGGGGCGCGATGACGAAGGGCAGCAAGACAAGAGTTGAAACTGGGTTAGAAATATGCCGGTTGCTCCGGCCGAGCCAGCAAATTTCAAGCGCGCGCATGACCAGCTGGTGTGCATGCAAGCGATCCGGCGACATGGTCGCGCCAGATTTATGCCGCCGCCGGAACATTGCGATCAACGTATCGGCCAGGGGCCAAAACATTGTCAGCAGAACGGCCCAAGCCGACACCAAGGGCGAAAACACAACGATGGCGATCCCGATCCAAGCCAGAATAAAACCTGCCGTATAGGCCCCAGCATCGCCTAGGAAGATCAGACCAAACGGGTAATTGAGCAAAAGGAACCCCAAGAGGCCAGCGGCGAGCAGGAGTGCCGCATGGACCATCGCGTCATACCCTACGTTCAGCGCGATGGATGACAAAGCGAGAGCTGCCACCATGCCAGTTGTTGCGGCCAGACCATTCACCCCATCAATAAGATTAAAGCCATTGGCGACCCCAGCAGTCAGCAACAGCGTGAAGGGAATGCCAAAGAACCAATAGCGAAGCAGCGGGTCCATGAAAGGAACATCGACGCGTGGCAGCCAGTGCCCAAGTATACCAACCGCGAGCAAACTTGCGGCAAGCGTTGCCAGCAATCTATTGCGAGGTGAGACGAGAAAGCCGAGATCCTCTGCCAACCCGACGGCAAAAAGAAGGGCCGCAGCGCCAAATATTCCGGTGTGCGCTTCTGTTCCAATGGTTGGCGAAAGCAAGATCCCGATGCCCACTGCACATCCGACACCAACTCCCCCGATTCGCGGGGTCACACGCGAATGCGCTGCCTGTACTGCGCTTGTAACTCCCGGACGTCCGTTTATCCGCGGGACCCGATGCTTCATAACGATAATCATCAAGCATGTGGCGAAGGATATGAAAGCCATACCAAACTTAAAGCTGGTAAATTCAGCAAATATGGAAGTCATCAAGTCAGTCCGCGAAAAAGAAAATTGAATCTCAACGCCAGTTACGACAGTCGAGCGTTGAGCGCAATGTTGGGGGCATTCGATTGGGATGCATCTACTATACGTTGTAGATCTGTCACGGAGTTGTTTACAACCATGAGGGGTGTGTAGCTGATTGTACCCCCCTTAAGCGCGGCGTAGCTGTTCGGCGCTCACAGCGACTTTGGATTGGCCGCCCAGCAGGTCCATCAGAACCCACACACGCTGATCGGGTTGGATGGCCAACACCTCTGCCGCAAGGGACGCGAAAGGGCCGGTCTGCACCCTGACTTGATCGCCGGGCATCAGATCGTCCGGTGGCAAGATCGTGCCGTGCGGCGAGCATCTTTGCTGCAGAGACTGGACAAGAGCCGACGGGACAACCGCCGGTGCTTTGCCGAAGCTGACAAGTTTTATGACGCCAAACGTTGCATTGATGCTGCGCCAGAGGCCTTGACCAGGATCAAAGGAGATGAACATGTAGCCTGGGAATAGCGGCCGCCTTGTTTCAGTGAGTTTCCCGCGGATGACTTTTGTGACGATTTCCATGGGTAGAAAGGTCTCAAACTCTTGCCGCCCCAGATTGCGCATGGCGATCTGGGCGCAGTTCGGCTTGAGCTGGAGCAGAAACCAGATTTGGAGATCGTTGCTCGGAATATCGGCAGTCGCTTTGTTCAAATTCTTGCTCATTTTGAAGTTGTTTCACATCTCGCGGCTTGAGTCGAACATATGACTGGTGTAGCGAGGCTTTTCTGGCGCACGTCGCAATTCAGAATTGCAGGCATTCAAACAGCGAGAGAGGCCCATATCCTTCAAATTTGAACGGCTGTGGTAAATGAAAGAAATACTGTCTTCATTGGTTTCCATGGCACCTCAGGCGGGGCTTTGTGCGGTAGCCTGCGAGGTTGCCGAGAATAGGCATCCAAATACATTGCGCGAAGACGTGCATTTCCGCGTTATGCGCCTGCCGCAGAGAAATTCAGAGATGTCGCAACGTGATTTAGCAGACGAGGTGGGCGTCAGCTTGGGGCGCGTGCACTATGTATTGCGCGCGTTGGTGGATAAGGGATTTGTCAAGACCGGCAATTTCAGGGCCTCAAACGATAAGCGTCGTTATGCCTAGGTGCTGACAGGGCGTGGGGCGTCTGAGAAGGCGGCAATGACGCGCAAGTTTCTTGCGCGAAAGATGGAAGAGCATGAGGCGCTGAAAGCTGAAACTGAAGAGTTAGGTGGCGAGATGGAAGCGAAGGCGGTAGAAGATGATTAAGTTTTTTGCGACCCCCAGTGGTGCCTGGCGGTTGGCGCGTCTTGGAAAGAGAAATCTAGTTGTTTGGATGAGAAGACAAATTAGTGGCTTGGGGTATCTGCTATGCGCGTGCTGTCGGGAAAGCTCTTGCTGGGCTTTAGGTCAATAATTTCAAAATTCTGCCCGCGTTCAGCCATAAGTTGACACTGGCGAGTACCAATGATTCCTGACCCTCCGACGATGCTGAATTCGTGCTTTTTTGACTTGGTATTTATCCAATTTCGGACTGTTCACAGGTAAATTTCTAGTGAAGCTAGTCGCATCGCGAGACAAAGAAAACTCAATCTTCGCGCAGCCACGAAGTTACTTCGGCCATACGCGACAGAAGCTATCGTTGTGGGCACATCAAGATATTGCGGACCGAATGAGGCTCTTCAGCGCTATCGTACTACTTCTCCTTGTAGCAAGCGCTATTCAGACTTATGGAAATGGCCTTGGCATAACGAAGACTGCATTAAGCAGCAGCGCTTGTTTGCCTCGACTGGCCATTGATCCAAACACCAACAATCCCCTACTTATACCCATACCGTGAATTATACGCATACCCATATGCTGACCGCCCACGCGCCTTCTTGGGGTCGAATGCGTTCAAGATCGCGCCCGCAACTTTCACACCGCCTGTCTCCAACGTCTTTTGCATTGCTTGCACTTCTGCTGGATGTGTTTTTCCAAAACGCGCCACGGCAATCACTGTGCCTGCCTCACGACCCAGAACAACCGGGTCTGTGACAGCAAGAACGGGAGGCGAATCGATAATAATAAGGTCAAATGATGCATCCAGCGTCTTGATCAATTTTCCTAGGTCAGCCCGCATCAACAACTCTGACGGGTTTGGTGGAAACGGCCCGGCGGCAATCACACTCAGATTTTCAACCTTCGTTGATGAAAGAACCGCCTCTAAAGTCGCGCCTCCCGCGAGAAACTGGGCAAGACCAGGGTCCTGCCGCGATTTGCCGAAATACTTGAACTGCTGGCCGCGTCGCATATCCGCATCGATCAAACATACATTCTGGCCTGCTTGGGCCGCAACCACAGCCAGATTTGCAGCCACAAAGCTTTTTCCGACCCCCGGTGCGGGGCTCGTCAAAACCACTGAACAGGTCTCTGCGTCGAGCATGCCAAAATGTAGCCCTGTGCGCAGTGAGCGCAATCCTTCAACAAATAAATCGGTCGGCGTTTCCAATGCAACGAGCGGCAGTTTCCAGCGGCGCTCTGTTTTCTTTGGCGCGATGGGGTGCTCATTCAACGTTGCAAAAACAGGCAGCCCAAGCGCCTCTAGGTCTTCGCTGCCGTTGACGCTCTTGCGCAAGTAACTCCGAGCCAGAACGATTCCTGTGCCAAGGATGAGGCCAAGCAGCCCCGCCAATGCCAAGATAAGCGCCTTACGCGGGGCGACTGGTATCTCTTCCGCGCGGGCCGTATCGACGATGCGGACATTGCCGATATTACTAGCACGCAGAACCTGAAGCTCTTGGGCGCGATTGCGCAGTTGGACAAAGACCTCTCGCGATAGCTCTAAATCCTGTGTGAGGTTGAGCACCTCCCGTTGGGTCGCTGGTAGCGCACGAACCTCTTCCCGTAAGTTCTCTAGTCGCTCTTCCAGTCTTTCGCGATTTCCCAGCAGCCGTTGGTATACCGGGTGTTTCGGCGTGTAGCGCTCCGCAAGCTCTTCCTCGGAGGCCGCAAGTTCCGCGAGTTCAACCTCCAGGCTAGTGATCTGCGTCAGAAGTGCTTCGCCTTCAGCGCTGAGATTTATCGCTTCTTGCGCTTCACGAAATGCATTGAGGGCTGCCTCAGCCTCTTGAACAGCTTCGCGCGCCTGCGGGATTTGGCTCTCGACGAATTCCAGACTGCTTTCGGCTTCTGCAGCGCTGCGCTCAGCATTCTGCGACAGATAGGCCTGCGCGATGGCATCCAGCGTGCGGCGTGCTGATTGCGGCGTGCCTGCCTGATAAGTCAGCCGCAGGATGCCAGAGTTTCGTCCCTTCTCAGAAACGCCAAGGCCTTCCCGTACCCGTGAAATTGCAGCTGTTTCAGACAATTGGCTGATCAGAAATTGACGCCCTGACTGCGCGGATAGCTCACCAACACGAATCGCAAGCCCGCTTGTTTCGTCCAACAGCGGCGCACCGGCATTTCCATCAACTTGCTGTCCATTTGGCAACTCAAGGCGAAAACTATCCCCACCTTGTGCAGTCAAGATCAGGTCCTCACCCAGCCAAGCAGGAGGCACATCAAGAACGTCAAGCCGGATCGCATCGCCGAGCTGTGCATAGGGCGCTAGAAAATCCCACTCTGGAAAAGGCAATTCTTGTATCGCAAGCAAGTGACCGATCACGGGCGCTTTGATCGGCTCGGCGACCCAATCAAGATTCAACCGCGCCACCGCCCGCCCGACAACCAAACGAGAGCGGATGATCTCTATCTCGGTGACGGCGCGGGGACTTTCGCCAGACAGTTCGGCAAGCCCCTCTGGCAGCCCAAGCTGATTGGGCTTCTCTTCAAGCTGCAACAACGCATCGGCCTGATAACTAGGCGGTGTGTTAAAGGCTACAATGGCACCCAGACCGCTCATCAAAACAGCAACTGCAATGATTGCAAGTTTGCCGGCCCACAGCCTGCCGAAAAGCTCCGCCAGATCGATCTCGTCGTCCTCAAACCGCTCTTGCGAAGGAAGGTTTTGTTCAATCATGCGTTATCCCGCTTAAGTCCGCGATAGGCGCTGCGCCCAAGCGGCGCTCGCTTCTCTAGTTTGAGTATAGACGATCTGATGAAATTCCTCACTCTTGCGGTGAGGATCTGGTATGTCCTTTGCATCTGTCCAGTGACTTAGCAAAAATGTCTTACCAGAGAATTCCGGTGCGATCCGTTCGATCTGGCGTTTATGACCAGCTTCGAACACTAGGATCAAATCATGCCGCGCACCGATGTTCTTGGTGAATTGACGAGCCTGATGCACCCGCAATACCACGCCACTGCTCTCAGCGACCTTTCGCGCTGTCGGATCAACATCACTGCCCACAACCGCACCGATGCCAGCGGACCCGACACGATGTTCTGGCAAAGCGGCCTGCAACAAAGCTTCTGCCACTGGCGATCGACAAATGTTGCCAACGCAGACTGTCAGGATACGCTGCATCAGGACTAGAGATCATTGATCGTCGATGAAGTCGTGTTGACCGCCGTTACCGAAGGCAGCAGACCAAAGATCGTATCATTCCAGCGCTGACGCGGAGAACGGGTCACATAGACGACATCCTCAACCTCAAGCATAAAGCGCGCGCCGACCAGATAACCCGCAGGCGATTCCACTGACAACTGATAAACCGTCATGGCTTGCCCGTTGCGGCGGAACACAAAGATACCTCGGGCATCAGCGCGCAGCCCTTCAACACCGCCCTGCCGTGAAATTGCCTGCGTCAGCGAAAGTGGCTCACCTGCCAAATCAATGCTGGAAGGGCGGCTGATTTCACCTAGCACAAACACCTCTTGGGCCGCACGTCTGGGGACAAAGACAACATCGCCCGGCCCCAGAAGTGGGTTAGAACCGCTCTCTCCACGCTCCAGGAAGCCTTCGAGGTCAACGCGGTAGGTCGCGCCCTTGCGCTTAATCGACACATTTGCGGCATCAGCATCTGGGGCAAGCCCGCCGGTCGCGTTCACGGCATCAATCAGCGTCAAAGGCACGGTTGTTACCGGCAGCCGCTGCGGACGCGCGATTGCGCCAGTGACATTCACCGCCTGAGAGTTAAAGGATGCCACACGCACGTCGAGCTGCGGATCGGCAATAAATTCAGCCAGTCTGGTCATAAGGTCAGCCCGGATCTGTTCTGGCGCGAGACCAGCGGCCTGCACCTGCCCCACAATTGGGTAAAAGAACGTGCCATCCGATTGCACGCGAAACTCTGTCCCTGCCGCCCTGTTATCAGGTCCGGCAGCCAGTGCCAGCTCGAGGTGGTTAAACACCAAGACGCTCAGGACATCACCGGGGCCGACGCGATAGTTCCACCCGGAAGGCCCGGACAAACTGGAGCTCGATCGCGTTACCGGTGCGGCGTTAAAGCGCACCACATTAGACGCGGTGAGTTGCACGATGGACAGGTTTTCACCCAGTTCCGCCTGCGCTTCAGGTGTCACAGGAAACTCACTGAACCCCTCGGTACAGGCTGCAAGCAAAAAGAGCACAGAGAAGATTTTGATAAAGCGCATGTGACTCTCTAGGTTTTTGTGGTGAGTTGGCTGATAGGTCGAAACATCCTATTGTCTTTAGCACTCGTTATGGCTGTATGAACACCGCAAGCATCAATTTTTTTTGGCCAACTCTGCGTCTAAAGGTCTAACACGAGGTGGTTTCGGTGCCCCACGAACAATTGTGGAAATCTCTACAGGAGAATCCTAACCAACCCTGCAGCATTCACCAATCACCCTAACAGTTCGACCATTCTACATTGCGGTTCGCGAACCCAGATTCTAGTTACCGTGATGGACATCAGCCGGCATCTCTGAAAAGCTGAGCCCAAGCGCAGACTGAATCTTGTCCTCGAAGAACACGCAATTCCTTTCTACGACAAGCATTCAAGATAGACTATTCCAACGAGACTCGCACTTGCGAACGTGCTGCACCCTCATAACAAACCCTCAAGGAATTCAGGTGCCAAGACCGATGCACAATCACCGGACAAAGCCAAAAAGAAACGCGCGTGCGTTTCTCTTACTTGGCTGGCTTGTCAGCCAGGTAACGCCCGCCGCGGCAGAGGAGATCGCGGGCATTGCAGACTCCACGGACAATCTTGTCGGCTTGCCAAATGGTGGCTTGCAACCAACAGAGAGCTTCCGGGCCTATATCGGGCAAGCTCAACCCCCACGGCAGAGTGTAGATACCAGCACTGGCCGTCAGATGTATTTCGGTGGGTTTGAATACCGCCGCGATGGCCCATGGCAATTTGGCGCAAGCGTCGCGATCTTCGACGATCCACCAACACAAACAGTGGACGGCCGCAACGACAGCATCACATACGTCGGCTTTGGCTTGGACGGAAAACTGCGTGTCTTTGAAGGCGAACGACTGGCGATCGCCGTCGCGGCAGGCCTTGAAACGGTTGACTACAGCCGCGGTGGTAGCCTCCCGGGCTTAGGGAATGTCGCTGATGGCGACCGCGAGCGACTGCTTCTAACGACGATCAGCGTGCCAATAACCTATCAACTCAGCAACCCGTTCTGGATCGCTGGTGAGCTTGGTTACACACAGGCTGCGGATACGGCAGGCAGCGGTCAGGGATTTGGCAGACGCAGCTTTGCCACGCTAGGCTTCGGCTATCAGGCAACCGAGCGGCAAACCTATTACGCAGCGGCAAAAGCAGTTTCATTTGGCTTGGAAGATGCGCTCGACGCCCCCGACGGGCGAGCCACGCAGATGCTCTACACAGTCGGCGCCCAATACCACCTGACCCCACAGAGCGCGCTAAACCTCTATCTGACCAATGCATTTAGCCCCACACAAACGGGCGATGATCTTTCTTTCTTTATGCAACCGAATGATGCCGTCCTCGGCGTCTTGCTCAACTACATCCCGAGCGGTCGCGGTGTCGGCAATGCAGCCACAACATTCCGGCCTGTGATACAACCATACAACCCGACTGCACAGTTTGCCGATACCATTACGACCAAAGGGCCCCATACGCTTGCCTCAGACAGGGCGCGGGTCAGGCTGTCATTGGGGGCGGAAGGTCAGCGAGCGATCTCTCTGCATTATGTCCCGGACCCCGATTTCCAGTTCGACTTTTCCTTTGAAGATCTATCATTGGGTGCTGGCTCTGATTTCCGCTCCGAGGCAGATGAGGACATTCGTTACTTCATCGGTGGGCGATGGAGTGCGATGAATGAAGCCTACGGCGATCCTATCAGCCTAGGGTTTGGGATAACAGCGGGCCGCGATTTCAAGGCCCCAACGGTAGGCTCGCTGTCACTCTCGGCGAGCGCCTCAAAAGACTTTGAATGGGGCGCCGCAGGTTTGTCCGCGCAATCCGCGATTTTTGCTGATACGACGCTGACAGGCATCGGTACTATGCTGCGCTACGACTTGGGTGAGCGGTTTCGCATCATGGGCGAAGCCAGCGTCGTACGCGATAGTGACGCCGTCTGGTCAGCTGGGGTGCGGTATCAACAACCCTTTGCCGGATATGCGGTGGATATCTACACCACGAACGCGGCCAGCTTTAGCGGTGTTGGTGCGTTACTCAGCAATGACAGACCACAGATTGGCATGTCATTGCATTGGGAGTTCGGCGCTGATCTTCTGTGATTTTCTTGATGGCAGGGTGTAAGGCCTAGAGATCAGCAGCACAGTCAACTAAATAGGCCTGCCTATTCCGGCCCACTCGCATCTGCCGCCGCACGACAATAGAAAAAGAAAAAGTCGTTTCACCAATGCGCAAGTTGACCACGGCTAAAGAAAGACAGCAAGCGACGCCTCGCCGATCGAAAAGCGGTCGCTCTTTTCCCGTAATGCCATCACAAATACTGGGTAGTGTCGCAAGGTTTACCGTCATTCTGCATAAGAGATATTTCCCCCTTGAGCTGGCCGGGTCACCGGGCTATCAAAGGCCGGGTGCGAAACATAGGCGGCTTCGGCTCATTCTCAGGGGCAGCGGCTACTCTGGAAGGAATTGAAGTGGCAAACATGATCCGCAGACAACAATTCAGAAACTCCGGCCTATCTGGGTTTCAGCAGTCCGATGGGATTGCAGGATAAGTGTGTCCAGCCCACCGGCAATTCTCAACCCTTCTTCAACTTTGCGACACTACCTCCTTCCTGTCACAGCTGACGTGGCCGATCAGAATGAGGTCTCACATGCCATTGGCAGGGCAGCAGCGACGCTGGGTGCTCCAACAATCCTTATCAACAACGCAGGTGTTTGCCCGTACCGTGATATTCTGGATGAAACGCTACAGACGTTCATGGATACAGTGGCCATTAACCTGGGAAGGGGTGTTCAATTGTTGCCATGCCGTATTGCCCAACATGGTTGCGCAAGGGACCGGTCGGATTGTGAACATCAGCACCTTCGCTCATCTCGCGCCTGCCCCGGCTGAGGCCGCTTACGCCATCACAAAAGGTGCTGCACGGACATTGACCAAGGCGATGGTCGCAGACTTGGGAGATCGGTTTCCCGGAATAGTTATCAATGACTGGATTCCCGGCGAGCTCAAGACACAGACCCGCAACCCCAATGGCATAGAGCCTGCGACTTCCGCGCAATGGGGCGTACGCCTCGCATTGTGGCGGAATCCGATGCTGACGGGCCGGTTTTTTGATCAGGACTCGGAGTATCTGGAACCGCTGTCACTGAAACGTAGTCTGCTGAACCAGGTCACAGGCCGGAAGCATGTCGCGCTGCGCTTGTCCTGAGTTTGTTGGGTGTCGTCTATGCAGGGATGTCGTTGGCCCTGCGAGTATTGGATCAGCTTCTGACCGGGTCAGTTTGAAAGGAAATAGGAATGCGCATTGGGCTCGTTACGCCGTCTTGGCCCGGTGGCCGATCCGCAAATGGCATCACGACAGCCGTTTCACACCTCGCTGGAGGTTTGCGCCAGATTGGACATCACGTCACAATCATACCCTTGGAAGAAGCTGACGAGGCAGATCCCGCCGTTCTGAATCTGCCAGCTCCGCGGCAATGGACGCTGCTAGAGAAGTTGAGCATGCGCTCGGGCCGAGACGTCGCTTCGATTCCAATTCTGAGTGAACAGCTGACTCAGGCTGTCTTGAAGGCCATTCGGATACGTGGGATCGAGGTTGTGATCATGGAAGAAACCAACGGTTTCGCTGGAATTGTTCAGAAGAATGTAGAAATTCCGGTCATTGTGTCCCTTCATGGACCACATGCAATACTTGCGCCCATAAATTTCAATGTCACAGAGCCCAAGATTCGGGATGAGCGCCTTCGCGTCAAACGTGAAGCGGCGGCATTTCTTGGCTGTGCTGGCGTCACCGCTCCTTCGAAAGATGTGCTCGACCGTATGATTGCTCTATATGGCCTGCCAGATTGTCCTCTTTCCGTCATACCAAACTCTATGCCTGCACCACCACCACTTACGGCGCAGGCTATCCGATCACAGATCCGCAAATTGTTGTTCATTGGACGCTACGATCTGATCAAAGGCGGCGATACAGTAATCAAAGCGTTCGAGAGGATCGCTCAGGAAGAGCCCGAAGCGCAGTTGACGTTCATCGGGCCGGACTCTGGGGTCGCGTTACCTGACGGGACCATGCAGTACATTGACGCAACCTTGGCGACTCTTCCGGCGGGAATACGCGCGCGTATCCACTATCGGGGGCAGCTAGACAAGGCTGCGTGTGAAGCTCTGCGATACAGCCACGGCGTCGCGGTCGTCGCGTCCCGCTACGAAACATTTGGCTATACGGCGCTTGAAGCGATCGCATTTGGCATGCCTACCGTTGTGACAGCTGCTGGCGCTTTGTCTGATGTGGTTCGAGACAAGGAAACGGCCATTCTGGTTCCGGCCGACGATCCAGACTCAATGGCGTACGCCTGTATCCAATTGATCCAAGAACCCGATTTGGCGATTGGCCTCGCCTCAAAGGCACATGTCGACGCTTCGACTAGGTTCTCTCCGGCAAAGATTGCCAAGGATATAGAGGGCTTCATTTTGAGTGTTAAAGAGCAGTTCTGAGATGCATTCCTGCTGGAGCCTTCAATTCTCAAAGTGGCGGACTCAACTTTGCACGATCAGATTCATTTTTGGCCTTAAACTAGATGCTCCCAGGCGAATGCCATCCCCCAACCAATGGCCGCACCGACGGGTACAAGCGGCAAGAGTCTGAGCTCGTAAATCCAGTCTACCCAGCTTTCGCTGCGGCCCATCATCAATAAAATAGTCGTCTCTGGAATGCGATGTAGAGCAACGACAAAAAGCGCGATAGTCGTTGAATCCAATACTACTTCTGCAATCAACAGACCAATCCAGATAGTTGTGGTCCGTACCAAGCTGAGCAAAGTCATTTCACGAAATTTGCGTTGCGCACTATATGCCTCGCGCAAGAGCCCAGGTCCTACCAAAATCAGACCCAGCGCAAGGATTTGAATCATCACGGCTGTACTTGCATAGCGATCATCATAGATGATGCTCACGAATGTCGGCGCGAACGTCAAAAGTGTACCTGCACCCAACATCGAAAGCCCATCAAACAAGATGCGGTACTGATAATAACGACGCCGAAAGGCTGCAATCTCGGTGTCTTTCTGCAAAGCTGTAAATACCTGCAAACCCATCTGCGCATGAATAGAGTCAAGAAATTGCTCTATCAGACCGACGATCTGACGGGCGATGTAGTAAAAGCCAAACGAACTGGCCGACATGGCGAACCCAAGTATCAGCCGGTCTGCAACCGTCATCAACGCAGTTAGGGCCGAATGGCCAATGATCCACTTTCCTCGCGCGATTATTATTTTGAAGTCGGCAACGCTCCAGTTCAGCCTCATCTTGGGCCCTTTGAACATCGTGTAGCTCAGTATGAGCGTGATACAGGCACCCAAAAGACCGCCGGCGACCAGTGCCCATACGTTTCGCAGCCACAGCGCCAGGAAGATCGTGATAACGGTCGTCGAGAGCATGACGATCAGGTTTTCAATGCTGACCGCCCGAAATTTCATTTCGCGCTCATAGATGAACTTAGCGGGCGAGGCGAACCCGTTGATGATAGATCCGATTCCGATAGCCGCAATCGCGACCGGAACAGTCGGATTTGAATAGCTGGAACCCAGAGGGAAGAATGTCGTGTTTTGAGCCCAACCGACTCCTGCAGCCAGAAGGGCGCAGACCACAAAAATCAAGACTCCGCGCAGAATCTGTGCGGTCCAGCAAGAGCGCAAGAAGCTGTCGTCAAGGTCATCTTCTTTGGTCAGGATGAGCGAACGGACACCTAAGTCCGAAAACATTTCCAAGATATAGATGAACGTGATCACAACCGCAAAGACACCAAAGATGTCTGGCGCAAGGATCCTTGTCAGGATGACGGTCGATACGATCCTTCCGATGAGCTGAAAGATAAAGACAATTGTCGACAGCCCCACCGACGCCAATATCTTGGCTCGCAAACTGTTTTTGTCAGAAAACACGCCAGTGATCTTTTGGCTCAGCTTACGCATCGTGTCTCTTTGGCGACTTTTATCAGCATTACTCGTTACAACTTAACATCGGCCAACCGCGTCTTCCCACAATTGCATTCCATATTGTCAGTCGCGAACGACTGACTTTCCAAAGCTCTTAATTGACACCGTCTGTTGCACCACAATGCATCGTGCAACAATCACACAGATTGTAGTACCAATTTGCGACAAGAATGAGACTAAAACTTAAGCAGTATGCGGGGCAAGCCGCTTGTGGCGTCCTGTGTAGCGTCAAAGTCTGCCAAGAATAAGAGAAATATGTTCGCGGAAGTGGGACACAAATGCCGCGTGCGTGATATGTCATGTTGGTATCTGCAGATTAATCGGCCGGAAAATGCCCAACTTTATCGCCTTTGGAATGCTCAGTATCTGGCCTCTTGTCATGGTGGTTCTATTCAAGAAGCTATCCCCTGACCGGGCGTTGATCTGGTCATTTCTTGGAGCGTTGCTGCTGCTGCCATCTGGCGCCGAGATTGACGCGCCGCTGATCCCGGCTTTGGACAAGGAGTCGATCCCCAGTGTTACTGCACTCGTGTTATGTTTGACCATGATACCGCAGAGGATCCGTTTTTTTCCGGCGTCTCGGCTCGTTGCGATCTTGATGATTATTTTCTTAATCAGTCCGTTGGTGACGGTCTTGAACAACCAAGAACCCGTTTTTTGGGGCCCGTTTGTGATTCCTCAACTCACAGCGCGCGAAGTACTTTCTGAAACGCTCAATCATGTCATCATCTTGATACCATTCATTCTGGCATTTAATTTACTGAATACCCAGCAAGCGAGAAAATCATTCTTGACCGCCACGATGGTCGCAATGCTTCTGTATTCTGTCCTTATGCTGATAGAGATCAGGCTCAGTCCCCAGTTGAGCACATGGCTCTACGGCATTGGACCAGAAATTTTTGCGCAGCAAATCCGTTTTGGAGGTTTTCGACCTGTCGTTTTCATGGGCCACGGTTTGGTCGTCGCTTTCTTTACGCTGTTGGCCGTCACCGCTTCGGCCATCTTGTGGCGTGCGTCAGACAGTGTCATGCGGACCCCATATTTTTTCGCCTTATGTTATCTTTTTGTGGTGCTCATACTAAGCAAAACGGTTGGCGCGATTCTAACTGCGGTCGTGTTCTTGCCATTCATCTTGTTTGCTGGTTCGCGCGTCAAAGGATGGGTCGTAATGGCAACTGCCATCTTTGTTCTGGCTTATCCTGTATTGCGCTCCGCGGATCTCATCCCCGTGAACAAGTTGGTAGGCTACGCTGCTCTTATTCAAGAAGAGCGCGCGCAGTCATTGGAATTCCGATTTGACAACGAAGAGATGTTGCTTGAGCGGGCAGCCATGAAACCCTTCACAGGTTGGGGTTTTTGGGGTCGCAATCGCATTCTTGATGTCTATACAGGCATGGATCTGTCGGTGACGGACGGATACTGGGTAATCGTGATTGGGTCGCTTGGTTGGGTCGGGTATGTTGGTGTCTTTGGTCTGCTGACGACGCCGCTGATGCGGCTTTGGTATCGACGCGGAAAGGCAGCTGCCCTTAATGACCCACATATAGTCTTTGGTATTGGATTATTGCTGGCAATGAATCTGATTGATTTGATCCCCAATTCGACGATCAGAAACTTGTCGTGGATTATGGCGGGAACACTCTTGGCTGCAACGCTCCGATCAGCCAAGCCGGTCGCAAATCCTGCACCGGCAGGTCAAATAGAACCTGCTGCAAAGCCGCAAAGGCATACACGCAAACCGCGAAGTGCGCAGTACGCCAATGACACAACTGAAACGGCGACTTTTCAACGGAGGGCGCGGTCTCCACGTTAGGAACGGCAGCCAACAGGGACACCAAGCCGCATAAGGCAAGGACGCAAAGATGGAGAGTTTCCAGCAAATTCTAGACTGCGGCGTTACATCGTGGATACCGCGCATGGGGGACTCGACGGCCTGGGGCTGGGTGATGGTGGTTCTGTATATACTAAGCGCCTTTATTGCAGGGAGGGTCGCTTTCCGCAGGCCATTTCCACTCAGATCACGTACGCGCGAAAGCTTTTTCTGGGCATGTTTGTGTGTGGGGCTTGGCTTTCTTGCTATCAACAAACAGCTTGACTTGCAGACCCTCAGCACGGCTTTGGCACGTTGCACTGCTGTCGCGCAAGGTTGGTACGATGACCGGCGTGCGATTCAGGTGGCGGTGATTTTAGGCTTGGGACTGTTCGCAGTTCTGCTGGTGATCGCGTCCGTGGTGCTCTTGCGCCGCACCATGCGTCGCTCTTTGTTGCCGATTTTGGGTGCAGGGTTTGTTGTTGGTTTTGTGATGATCCGTGCGGTTGGCTTTTACCAGATCGACAGTCTCATTGGAGCACGGTTGCCTCCGGCACTGGGGTCTGTGAGTGTCAATTTCCTCTTGGAGGCACCTGGCCCATTGTTGATTTTGCTGACCGGGATTTGGTTGCTGCGACAGGATAGGCGCAATGTTCACTCTGCAACCTGAAGACTACTGCTTGGAATGGTTCATGACGCCATTTTTTTGGGTCGCCAAGCGCCGCCCGTATTCCTATAGTTCTTTGAGCGATCCTGATCTTGAGAACTTGTAGCCCGGTGTAAGAACAGACAATGCTGACAGTTGTTATTCCAAGCAACAACGAGGAAAACTATATCGAACAGTGCTTGGATTGTATTGCTGCGCAAACTGGCCTGACTGATGATCACGGCATTCAGGTCATCGTGGCAGCGAACGGATGCCACGACCGCACAGTACAACGTGCGAAGGCGAAAGAGCCAGATTTGGCGGCTTCAGGGTATGCGCTTGTGGTTCTGGATGTTCCAGTGGGCAACAAGATGAATGCCTTAAACCTTGCGGAAGAAGTGGCGACCTTTCAGAACCGCGTTTTTCTCGATGCGGATGTGAAGATAGGGCCGCGTATGCTGATGGAACTGGCAGAGGTTTTGTCACAAGATCGTCCTATTTACGCCAGCGGCACTCTTACGATACCGCGGACAAATAGCATCGCCAGCCGCGCCTATGCCAAGGTCTGGAGCAACCTGCCGTTCGTGAAGGACGGTGTGCCCGGCATTGGGCTATATGCAATGAACGGGCCGGGCCGCGCCCGCTGGGAAGAATTTCCACCAATCTATTCGGATGACCGTTTTGTCCGACTTCAATTCAGCTCTGAAGAACGCTGCAAGACAAAAGAGACCTATGAGTGGCCTTTGCCCGATGGCTTTATGAATCTTGTGAACGTCCGGCATCGCTGGAGTGAGGGAAATATGGAGCTGACAGAGAAGTATCCCCAGATCATTCAAAATGACACTGAACGGAACAATACCGCCGCCAGTATGGTAGGGCTTTTGAGGACGCCATTTTCATCGGTCATTTTCGTTTTGATCTACACGATCAGCACTCTACGGGCGCGCCAAACCAAGGGTGGAAAAGAGTTTCATTGGCGTCGTGGTCGCGACTAGAGTCGTTTGACTATATGCCGTAGCTATAGGCCTCCAGTGGGTCGGGGTAGCGGCATTTGTTCAGCACAACACCGATAAGATTCGTGCGGGCCTCAAGGTCACGTTTACAGCGAGCAATTTGGTCGGCTGTCGTTGCTTCGGCAGCGCCGATCAGCAATGTTGCATCGACCTGATCAACAAAGGCCATTGTGTCGTCAACGGCCAACATCGGCGGCATGTCAAAGAGCATGACGTCAGGCTGATAGTCCGCTTCGAGTCTGTCGATCGCATGTGCCGCTGCGACACCTTGCAGCAACTCTGCCGAGTCTTGGGTCCGCTGACTTGGGGCAATGATCATGTCTTCACCAATCCGGGTCATGTGGTCTTGGGCAGGCGCAACATTGTTAAGGACCTTGACCAGATTCATGCTGCTATCCAGATTCAGCATCCTGGCAATCGACGGATGCCGCAGATCAAGCTCGATAACCATCACTTTTAGGTCGAGCTGTCTAGCCATGCTGAACGCAAGGTTCAGGCAGATCGTTGACTTGCCACAGTCCACTCCGGGCGATGTAATCGCGAGCCGACGCCAGTTTTTGCCGCGCATTTCGTAAAGCAGCTTGGTTCGCATGGCATCAAACGGTGCCGCTTGAGGACCAGCCCGAAAGGTCGTAATTCTATTGCGCTTGAATACCGCTGGTCTGACATCGGTTGAGCGGAGCGCCCGCCATTTTGCTGACAATGCGGCGGCTTCCGATAATTTCTGATCCTGATGCGCGGCAGTATCGCTTTGGCCTTCCGATTCCATGCGCTTCTTGCGCGCTTTCTCGATCGCGTGGCGAATATGTTCCATGTTCTAGCCCCTAACCAGATTTCTTAGGTTTTCAAGCAGGACATCCATAGGGACAATCTGGCTATGAACAAAAAACAATAACGCTGGTACACCGATACTCACGGCAAGCAACGCGCCTGTGATCGCGAGGTAGCGCCGAACCGTTTGGCCGGGGGTTGTCAAATAAGGTAGGGTCGCGAGAGGCTCAAAACCCAACCTCTTGGTGAGTTCAGCCGGACGCCGGATCGAACCGTTGAGCATCTCCAGCAATAGAAACAACGCCAGACCTGCGGCTGCACCAGCACCAAGGCTCCCTGCGAATATCAGCTTTCGGTTGGGTGCCGAAGGTACCTCAGGCACACTGGCCTGTTCGATAACGACGATCCGTTGACCTTTTGACAGTGCCTCGATCCGATCGCCCGTTCTTGCCTGGGCCAGGCCAACTGTGGCCTGATTGAACTGCGTCCGGATATTCTCATAATCTCGTTCCAGAGTGCTCAAAGTGATGGCATTTTCGGGTGTCTCATTGATCGATGCAGTGAGTATCGCCATCTCGTCCTCGACAAGCTGTTTCTGTTCGGCGAGGAAAGCGATTTGCCCGTCGATATCAGAAATCTGCAACTCATAAGCTGTCAGCAGTTCATTGCCCTCTGCACCCGGTTCGGTTTGGGCCGCGATGCTTTCTCTCAGCGCATCAACCTGTGTCTTTAGAGTCCTGACCCGCGGGTAATCGGGTGAATAGATTACAAGCGCTGCCGCAAGTTCTCCTTGCAGTTCACGCAGACGGCGTTGTTCCGGAGACAAACTAGCTTCGCTCAGATCGACCCGTCCGGTTTGTTCAAACAGGTCCGTCAGGCGTGATCGTCTGTCAGTAAGCGATGAAAACTCACGGTTAATCTGCGAGACCCGCTCTTGGAGCGCTGTGAGACGTGTGCGTTGAAACGCAAGGCTTTCGGGCAACGCATTGCTGTGTAGCAGTTGAAATTCAAGAATACGGCTGCCCTGTTGGGCCAATTCCGCATTCAACCGTGCAACCTCTTGTTCAAAGAACTGAAGCGTCTGCCCCGAGACTTCGGTGCGCATTTCGACGTTCTGTTGCAGGATCTGCGTCAGTAGTTCATTTGTGACGTCGGCGGATGTCTCCGCCGTGGGCGCTTCAAATGAAATCAGCACCAATCCTGTGCCGTCCATGTTGTTAGGTATGGAAATTACGATCCGGTCGGTCATGTCGCGCACGATGTCATCGTTCGCCATCTCATCCATGTCATCGTAGACATCGAATTCCTGTGCAATATGCAAGAGATTTGCGCGGGTCAACAGCCGCTGCTCGATGACGCGCAGGAACTCTGTTGAGGCGGCACGGACGGTAGAAGCTGCGAGATCATCCGGAATCTGGGGGGACTCTACAAGCAGTCGTGCTTCCGCGCGATAGACTTCAGGAAGTGTGAAGGCGAAGAAGCTGCCAATGGAAGCGACGCAAACGAAAACGAAAAGAAAATAGTGGATCCGTCGCACAAACAGCGAGAAATAGAATTTGATGTCCGCAATCATTCGTGGAAACCTTTGTGTGGGCTTTGCGCGGTTACGCCCAAGAATAACCCCTCGTCCAGGACTCCTTGCACAGTTGCCGCCACGATTTGGGATTGCCCTGACTGAAAGGCGTAGACCAAAGTCCGGTCGCACAATTGGTTCACCAGCCTGGGCACACCTTCGGTCGCTCTGTGGATCAGGCTGGCTGCTGTTTTGCCAAAGAGGTCATCACGGGCTCCGGCGACCTTCAGGCGATGCCGGATGTATTGTTCGACCGTCGGTGCATCCATGTTGGTCAAGAAAAAGCTGGACGACACGCGTTGCGCGAACTGCGTCATATCGGCTCTGCCAACGATGTCTCGCAGTTCCGGCTGTCCAATCAGTATCAGCTGCAAAAGTTCGTCTTTGTTGGCATTGATGTTGGTGTACATCCGCAACTCTTCCAGCGACTCGCGGGTCATATTTTGTGCTTCATCAAAGATCAGAACAACGCGCTTGCCGCGCGCATACTCGGCGATCAGGAACTCTTGGAAAGCAGAAAACAATTCGACATACGTAGCGTTCGCGTCAAGTTTCTGATTCAATGACATCAATACCCAGTGAAGAAGTTCACCCCGATCGCCATGGGCATTTGAAACCAAACCAACGGTTAAGTCATTTTCGAGATCTCGCATAAGCTGCTGCAAAAGCGTTGTCTTGCCGGTCCCGACTTCTCCGGTGATCAACGTGATGGGTGCCCGCGTCAGGACACCATATTCAAGCATGGCATAAGCGCGTTTGTGCTGACTGCCCCAATACAGGAAATCCGGGTCTGGCAGCAAAGAGAATGGCCGCTCTTTCATACCGAAATGATCGGTGTAGATGTCAAACACCTTACGCGTAGCTGGCTCAACTTCTGGCTCAGCCACGGGCTGCATTGATTTACGGCGCTTGTAGGTCATGTAGGTCATACTTTGTTAACTCTACTTAACGTCAAGAATGAGACGTATTACTCATAAGATAATAACCGATGTGCTTTCCAAAGGTAATGTGACCATATCTCAGATAGGTTGTCGACCTCGCCTGGCCAACGGAGTGGCAGTTCGAAGTGGAATTACGGGCATTTGACTGTCGTTTCGCTACGAGGCGGTTTGGTCAAAGTGGACCATTGCAGTGGATTGTGCTTTTTGACGCAAGAAGGGTCCGCCAATGAACACCAACGCATCTATTGTCTACCTGATCGACCGGATGGTGCCTGTTGATCACCATTTAGGCAGGTGTATGTTCTGCGTCCATGGACCGGCTGAATTGACCAACAGTCTTTGTGCCAGAACGAAACGCAACAGGTGACAGACGAAAGCTCAGCATGGCGCCAATTTGGCTAGATCGACTGGCCGCAAGAGATGAATTTCCAGCAGTTGCACCTGGAATGCCATTCACCGCAATTGGGGATGTTCATGGATGCGCGGAATTGCTGGCGGTGGGTTTGCAGAAGGCAGGCAAGGGGCCGGTGATATGCGTGGGCGACCTTGTTGACCGCGGAGAGCATAGTGCCGAAGTACTTCGTATGCTCTGTGTTCGGCCTGAAATCATTTGTCTTTCTGGCAACCACGAAGAAATGATGCTGCGATTCATCGAAGCCCCCGAAAGGTACGGGGCGTGGTGGCTCCGTAACGGCGGGCTGCAGACGCTTCACAGTTTTGGTGTCGCAGGGGTGGACGCGACCAGCGGTGCTGACACCTGGAAAAAGGCGCGCGATCACCTCATTCGCGCAATGGGGGACCCTTTGGTGAATTGGATGCAGTCGTTGCCGACACGTTGGCAATCGGGCAATATCGCCGTTGTTCATGCTGGGGCTGACCCTGCACTACCGATTGAAAAGCAGACGACGAAAACGCTGCATTGGGGCCATCCAAAATTTCTGAGAAAGCGGCGAAGAGATGGAATTTGGGTGCTGCACGGGCATACAATGGTCGATGCTCCGTATGCTGAGGAAGGCAGGATCGCTATTGACACCGGTGCTTACGCGACGGGCCGCCTAACTCTGGCGCGCGTGGAGAATGCCGAAGTGGTCTTTGAAACGGTAGGGTGAATTTTGCGGCGCATTCGTTGGGCAACGCGCGATATTCATGGACAGATTCCAGAAAAGACAAAAACTGTGTTCATATCAGAAACAGTTGTCAAAGCACCGTATTCGAAGTGATTCTGAAAACAGGCCATGAGTTGCATGGGCGCTTTTGCGGAAAACAGGACCTGCCCCGCGCCAGAAAAATCGAACAATCAGGGCACAGCGCTATCGGAGTCCCATCAGGCTGACCTTAAACTGACCAATCGTATCATAGCGACCAATGCCTATCCGTGGCAGGGCCAGCATGTCGTCATGAGGGTGAGCCAGACTTTCACCCAAAATTGTTGCGGTTGCAAAGCCGAGCCTTGAAAGCTGCGCCATAAGTTCGGGGCTGAAATTGCCATTGGGATAGGCAAAATGCGTTATACTTTGTCCGGTCTCGTCCTCCAGCCAGTTCTTCGACTGACTGATACTCGCCCCGGCCATCTCAAGAGGGATATTGTCCAACAACTCATGCCCATGCGAATGAGCGCCAATGGTCACCAGCGGGTGCGAAGCGAGGGATTTGAGTTGAGGCAGTGTCATTGGCTGGAGAGAATCGAAACCAGTGGTCTGAGGTCCGGCCTGAGCAACGGTTTGATCGGCCAACCCATCCCTTTCCTCTTCTCTTTGCGTCTTTATTGCCTCCAGAATGGCGTTGATTTGGTTCCAGCGCGTTTTGCTGTCCTCCGCATTGATGTGGAACACTCTGCGGTCAGGGATGTTCAATTCTATCACGGCTGGTTTTGCGACCTGCAAAGCATTCATCACCCGATCGAACCAATAGGGAGATCCTGTCGCAATCTGGCGAGTGGCCACATAGACTGTCACCGGCATGCCCCGCTCTTTGATAATGGGAAGAAGGTATTGGTAGAGTCCCCATTCGCCATCATCAAAGGACAATACTACACGCGGGCGACCCGCTTGACCGCGCTGCTGCAAACCATCTTCCAAACTGACGATCTGGTAATGCTTTTCGAGGTAGTCCATCTGGGCGTGGAAATCTGCCAGCCCCAATACGGTCCAAGCTTCAAGTTGCTCGGACGCAGGCCTGAGAGTATGGTAGCAAAGAATGGTCAGAGGGTTGCCTCGCAGGGTGTAGCTACGCAGGGCGGAAGACACAGGCGGGCGCGACAGAAGACGGATGCCAGCCTTTTTTATCAGGCTTTTCAAGATGCGTCCTCTGACGCCATCAGAGCGATCAATTTGCCTGCCTCTTTGCTGATATTATGACGGGCACGTACCCGCTCGAACCCGGCCTGCCCCATGCACGCAAGGTCTGTCCGTGATGTCGCGGCGCACGCTTTCATTGCATCTGTCAGTTCTTCCAGTTGGCCTGCGGGGACAAGCCACCCGGTCTTGCCCTCCTGCACGAGTTCAGGGATGCCGGCGACATAGGTGGCGATGACGGGGCGGCGCTCCGCCATGGTTTCCATGATGACGACAGGCAGCCCTTCGGAAAAGCTGGGATGGACCAAAACGGTTGCCGCGCGGATTTCAGCCTGGACTGCTTCGGAATCCAGCCATCCAGCAAAGGTGACGGCACTCTCTATCCCCAGCTCCTGAACCAGTGTTCGTAGCGCGGATTCCATCGGACCATTCCCAACCAGGACCAAGGTCGCCTTTGGGTGGTCTTTCCGGACCTCAGCAAAGGCGCGCAAAAGCAAGACATGCCCCTTCTCGGGGCTGAACCGACCGATACTGAGAAAAGCAGGATTATCGGACAAAGGCGCCACTGCATTCGCATACACAGAGCTTGGCAACCCGCAATGCACCACCTGAATGCGCGACCAGAACTTCGGGTCAACATGATACATGATCTGGCTGGCAGCATAGGCACAGGAGCCCAACACGAATTTGGCGTCGCGGACCTTGGCTGGCAGCGCATGCTGCACGGGATTGTCCAAGACTTCAGCGCCGTGGACGATAAAGCTGTAGGGCGGTCCCCCGAGCATGTGAAGCAGGGTGGCGATCTCAGCTGAGTTGGTGCCAAAATGGGCGTGGACGTGGCTGACTTCACTGTCTTTGAGCCATGTCAGGATACGTGCAGCATGGGCGAGATAAATAAGATGATAGGGCCAAGGCCTTTCCCCGTTCTTTGACATGGCCAAGGCGCTGGCAAGCGCGCAAAGAAACCGTTTCGGCTGGGTGATCGCGACGCGCAGGGTCTGAAGGAAAAGCGGGATCAACCCTGCACGCAGCGTGTGTCGTGTCTTGGACAGCTCTTGCTGGTCGGTTGGATCTATAGGTTCACTGTCCCAGCCTCTCAGTGCAAAGCGTTCAACGGCTACACCTTGTCGCTCAAGCTCAAGAATTTCGCGTCTGATAAAGGTGTGGCTGCCCTTTGGGTACATATTGACGAGATATGCAACGCGCATGTCCGGTCTCATGGTGAACCATGCGCAGCTGAGGATTGCGCAAAAGCCCAGTTGCTTTCGCACATTTCCGCCAGCGTATGCCGGGCCTGAAACCCCAGAAGGTTGCTGGCATGCAAAACCGAAGCAAAAGACACTGCGGCATCACCCGGACGGCGCGCGGCCACCTTATATGGCAGATCGCGACCCAGCACGGCGCTGTAGGCGCTGAGAACCTCCTGAACACTGTGCCCTTTCCCCGTCCCGAGATTGACAAGATGGTTGTCACCAGTCTCTAGCAGCGACTGCAAAGCCAAAACATGGCCATGGGCCAGATCCTCGACGTGAATGTAGTCGCGGATACCAGTGCCGTCCGCTGTCGGGTAATCGCTGCCGAAAATTTGCAGTTCTGGCAGGATACCTTTGGCGACCTGTGCAATAACAGGGACAAGATTTGTTGGCGGTTGGGCTGGATCTTCGCCCAAGAGGCCCGATGGATGGGCCCCGACAGGATTGAAATAGCGCAAAATGCCAATTGCGCAGCCGGGATTTACGCGCCCGAGGTCCTGCAAATAGGTTTCACCAATCGCTTTGGTCCGGGCATAGGTGTTTTGCGGAGAAACGGGTGTATCTTCGATAATTGGAACGGCGTTGGTATTGCCGTAAACGGCAGCACTTGACGAAAACACAAAGGCCTTGGCGCCTTGATCAAACGCAGCTTCGGCGACATTCATCAGCCCCACGCAATTGGTCCGGTAATACGTCGCGGGGTCCGCTTCACCTTCGGGAATGCACTTTTTGGCGGCAAAATGAACAACACCGTCAAATCCGTGCTGTTCAAAGACAGCCGCCATCATGGATTTATCACGGATATCCGCGTCAATAACCTGCGTCGGCTGGCCGGTGATGTCACAGAGCCTGTCGGGGACATTCGTGCGGGCATTTTCAAAGTTGTCGAGAATCACAACATCGAAACCCGCCTTGATCAGGGCGACATAGGTGTGTGATCCAATGAACCCAGCGCCACCCGTCAGAAGAATTTTTTCACTCATAATAGCAAGGTTGTGCCTTAAGTTTTTCCGCACTGACGCCATCAAATCACAAGAATCAGAGAATCAACAACCAGCTTTGCATGTCCTACGGCGTACCGACTGTTCTGAGGGTAAGGGGCAACGCATCTTTCCTCAACAAATATCATATCCTGGCGCAGATCTGCGCCTGCCCTATCCTTTTGCGTCGCGTAAATGGACAAAATCCGTGGTGACGGTCAGCTTTATATCGGCAGTCGGAACAGACGATGCGAAGGCGTTGCCTCGGGCGCTCAGATTGCAAATCCTGTGTTTTGGCACTTGCAGTTCTCGCTGATGATGGTCTGTTTGGGTGAAACATGGCGCTGGTCGCGGTGGCTGCACCATAATTTGGCCACCTTGCATGCCGTATAATACGATGCGGGCAAAAAGATGCGTCGGCCCCGAATGGAGGGTTTTTGTGACCTGAGTGCGGTTGGTGAAATGGGCTACGCTGCGTTTTTTGTAGTGGGGAGTAAGAAGATTTGTTCAAGGCGCTGGCCCGCCAAAATGACTGAACGAAGCTAAGTGGTTGTAATAATGAGTCGCGACGTAACACATGCGGAATTGGCTGAAACCGACATTGCCATTGTCGGGATGGCTGCGCATTTGCCTGGATCAGATACGGTTGCGGCCTATTGGAACAACCTCAGGAAAGGCATCGAATCGATCCGGCATTATGACCGCGAGGCGTTGCTGGCTGCGGGTGAAGCTGCCCATCGTCTGAACCGTCCCGACTATGTGCCGGCCGCCGCCCCCTTGCAGGGCTATCAGGATTTCGATGCGGAGTTCTTTGGCCTGTCCGCCAAGGAGGCTGCGATCATGGATCCCCAGCATCGCCGTTTTCTGGAGGTATCCTGGGAAGCGTTGGAGAACGCGGGCCATATGCCCGAGCACGCCCAAGGCCCTATTGGCGTTTTTGCTGGCTGTGGCATGGGCAGTTACTTTTACTTCAATATCTGCTCGAACCCCAAGCTTGTTGATAACGTGGGCATGTTCCTGTTGCGCCACACCGGCAACGACAAGGATTTTCTTTCAACCCGGCTGAGCCATATCCTTGATCTCAAGGGCCCCAGTGTGAATGTGCAGACAGCCTGTTCCACCTCGCTCGTTGCCACCCATTATGCCACGCAGGCCCTTCTGTCGGGTGAGTGCGATACCGCCCTTGCCGGTGGCGTGACCATCGAGCTGCCTCAGGATCGTGGCTATATCTACAAAGAAGGCGAAGTGCTGTCGCCTGATGGGCATTGCCATGCCTTTGACCACCGGGCCGAGGGCACGGTCTTTGGCTCTGGCGCAGGCGTCGTGGTGCTGCGTCGTCTGAAAGATGCGATTGCCAATGGGGAACATATCTGGGCGGTCATCAAGGGCTCTGCCATCAACAACGATGGGGCGGCGAAGGCGGGTTATCTGGCACCATCCGTCGATGGGCAGGCCGAGGCGATTGCCCAAGCGCAGATGATTGCTGAAACCCCTGCCGATACGATCGACTACGTCGAGTGCCACGGCACAGGCACCTATCTGGGTGATCCGATTGAAGTGGCGGCCCTGACGCAGGCTTTTCAGGAAACCACAGATGAGGTGGGGTTCTGCCGTATTGGCTCGGTCAAAACCAACATCGGCCATCTGGATACCGCCGCTGGTGTGGCCAGCCTGATCAAGGCGTCACTGGCCCTGCATCACAGACAGATCCCGGCGTCTTTAGGGTACGAAAAACCCAACCCGGCGATTGATTTTGAAACCTCGCCTTTCAAGGTGAATGACCAACTGACCGATTGGGTCAGCCATAAGGGACCGCGCCGTGCCGGGGTGAATTCGCTTGGTGTGGGCGGGACGAATGCCCATGTTGTGCTGGAGGAAGCACCAAAGGTCGCGGCCTCTGATGCGTCGGATTGGCCGTTTCAAATTCTCACCGTGTCGGGGCGGAACAAGACTGCTTTGGACGCGAATTGCGCGGCTCTTGCCGCCCATTTGCGCGCCAACCCCGATCAACCTCTCGCCGATGTGGCCTGGACACTGCAAAAAGGCCGCCGTGGGTTTGAACGTCGCCGGGTGATCGTGGCGGAAACCCATGAGGATGCCGCGGCGCAACTGGAACAGAACGACCCGCGTCGCGCGTTCAGCCATAGCGTTGTAGGTACAGACCCTGACTATGTCTTCATGTTCCCCGGAGGTGGCGCGCAATACGCAGGCATGGCGCGGGATTTGTACGAGACCGAGCCTGTTTTTGCCGAATGGATGGATCGTGGTCTGGAAATCCTGCAGCCCAAGCTGGACTATGACATTCGCGCGCTTTGGCTACCTGAACCAGGACAGGAAGAGGCCGCAGATGCCAAGCTGACCCAGCCATCGGTTCAACTGCCGCTGATCATGATCGTCGAGTATGCGCTGGCGCAACTGTGGATGAGTTGGGGGGTCAAACCTGCTGCTCTGACTGGCCATTCCATGGGTGAAAATACCGCCGCCTGTGTGGCGGGGGTGATGTCGTTCGAAGATTGCATCGGGTTGGTGCACCTGCGCGGCAAGCTTTTTGATACGGTCCCTGCGGGGGGGATGCTGTCCATCGCGCTGCCTGCTGATCAGTTGGAACCGATGCTGGGCGATGATCTTGACCTCGGGGCGGTCAACGCGCCGCAACTGAGTGTCGCCACCGGGCCGCAAGCAGCGTTGGATGATCTGGAAGCGCGGTTGAAGGCCAAGGATATCGACTGCCAGCGCATCCCGATTGATATTGCCGCCCATTCGCGGATGCTGGACGTGATTTTGGATGATTTTGGTGCTTATCTGCGGTCGATCACACTGCATGCGCCGCAAATCCCCTTCACCTCGAACCGCACCGGCGCGCTGATCACCGATGAACAGGCGCAGGACCCCGACTATTGGGTGGCCCATCTGCGCGGCACGGTGCGTTTTGCCGATGGGCTGACAACCTTGGCCGAGAAAGATGAACGTGTCTTTATCGAAGTGGGCCCCGGTAAAGCGATGTCATCGCTGGCTGGTCAGCATGGCAAGGTGACGGCCAATCAGGTGATTTCCAGCCTGCGCCATCCGAATGATGATGTGGCGGATGACGCCTATTTCTTGACGATGCTGGGCCGGGTCTGGGCAGTGGGTGGGACGTTTGACTGGGGCCAGATCTGGGGCGAGGAGCGCCGTTTGCGTGTCCCTTTGCCGACCTATGCCTTCCAGCACACCGCCTATTTCATTGAACCGGGCACGGTCTCGGCCGATGAAACAAGCGAATGGCTGACCCGTAGCGACACGCCCGATGACTGGGGCTACCGCCCGGCGTGGTTGCCGCGCTATGCGGCCTGCGACGTGGATGTGTCGGGTGATCTGTCAGAGGCGGAGCCGCAAACATGGCTGATCTTTGCGGATGACGCCGGGCTGGCGGCGGCGGCAGGTGAACGACTACGCGCCGCAGGCCATGAAGTGATCACCGTGCGCCCCGGCGATACCTTTGCCCGTGATGGGGAGGACGGTTACTTTATCGCGCCCGAACGGGGCCGCGAAAGCTATGATCAGCTGCTGGCCGATCTGAACGCCCGTGATCTGATCCCGACCCGCATTCTGCATGGCTGGATGATCACCAGAGACGACAGCTTCCGCCCCGGTTCCAGCTTTTTCCACCGGGTGCAGGAGCAAGGGTTTTACTCTCTGTTCTTCCTCGCCCAAGCGATCGGGGGCGAGGACCTGCCCGGCGATATCCACATGACCGTGCTGTCCAATGGGGCCGCCCAGCATAAAGATGAGGCGTTGCTGCACCCCGAAAAGGCCACCCTGACAGGGCCGGCCCGCGTGATCCCGCGCGAGATACCGCATGTCACCGTTGCAACGCTTGATTTGGTGCTGCCCGAACTGACGGGGCGCCGGAAACGGGGGATAGCGCAGGCAGATCGTGACCGTTTGGTTGATCATATTCTGGAAGATGCGTTGGCCGATGCCGGCAATGGCACCGCACTTGTGCGAAACGGCAAGCGTTTTGAGCTGGCCTTTAAGCCAGCAGACTTGACCGCCCTGCCTGAAGATGGGCCTTTGCCTGCGCTGAAAGACAAGGGCGTCTATCTGATTACCGGCGGGTTTGGGGGTATCGGCCTGACTCTCGCCGAGGCCCTGATCAAGCAGAGCGGTGCGCGCATCGCCCTGTTGTCGCGCAGCGGCCTGCCATCGCGCGGCACATGGGAGACGGCGCTGAATAACACCCCGCCAACCGCCCCGCTGGCCCGTCGCATCAAGGCAGTGCAGGCGCTGGAAGCGCTGGGTGGAGAGGTTCTCTGTGTGGCCGCCGACGTCAGCAATGTCGAAGACATCCGTGAGGCGCGCGCGACGGTGGAGACCGCCTTTGGCCCTATCAACGGGGTGATCCATGCGGCCGGTCACATCGATGATGCGCCGATCATGGCCAAGGATGTGACCAGTATCGAAGATGTCTTTGCCCCCAAAATCCACGGCACGCAGGTGCTGGATGAGGTCTTCCCAGATGGCGATCTGGATTGGCTGGTGCTCTTTTCCTCCAGCTCTACCGCGACGGCCCCGATTGGGCAGGTCGATTATGTGGCAGCCAATGAATACCTAAACGCCTATGCCAAATCGCGGGCGGGTGGCAAAACCATGGTGCGCGCGATCAACTGGGGTATCTGGGCCGATGTGGGCATGGCCGCTGACGCGATGGAAGCGCGGACAGGTACGGCAGACCCTGCCGAAGTCGTCAATGTTGACACCCCGATGCTGGATCAGGCGACATTTGACCGGTCTGGCGCGCGGGTTTTTACCGCCTCTTACAGCGTAGCGGATCGTTGGTTCCTTGATGAGCACCGGACCAAGGCAGGTGATGCGCTGGTGCCCGGCACCGGTTATCTGGAGATGGCCGCCGAGGCGCTGCACGAGATGGGCGAGACAGCAGCCTTTGAAATCCGCGATCTTTACTTCCTGCGCCCCTTTTCCGTGAGCGACAATGGCGCGGTGGACCTGCGGCTCAGCTTGCCGCGCAGTGATACTGGCTATGAGTTTCTGGTGGAAAGCGGCAGTGATGGGGCCTTCGACCAGAACGCGCAAGCCAGCTTGCAAATCCTGCCGCTCGCCACGCCAGAACCCTTGGACGTTCCCGCCATTGCCGAGCGTTGCGGTACGCCAACCGAAGCGGGTGATCTGGGCTGGATCGCCTCGCCCCAAGAAGCGCATCTGGCCTTTGGGCCACGCTGGCGTGTCCTGCAATCAACCGCATTCGGAGATGGTGAAGGGCTTGCCACGCTCACCTTGCCTCAGGCTGCGGCCAATGACGCGGCGGCGGGGTATCTGCTGCATCCGGGGATGATGGATTTGGCCACAGGCTGGGCAATGAAACTAATCACCGGCTATGAGGCGCAGCACCTGTGGGTGCCGGTGTCTTACCGGTCGGTCAAGGTGCATGACCGCTTGCCTGCGCAGGTGGTCAGCTGGGTGCGCAATGCGCGCGACAATACCGCCGATAGCGAGATCGCAAGCTTTGACATCACGCTTGCCGCCCCCGATGGTACGGTCTGCGTTGAGATCACGGGCTTTTCGATCCGGCAAATGGCCGAAATGGCAGGCTTTGGCGTGCAGGCCGAGGCGAAGACAGCGCAAGCCGAAGATGAAGCAGCGCGCCCCTTGTCCCCGGCAGAGGAACGGCTGCGCCACAACCTTAGCCAGGGCATTCGGGCCGGCGAAGGGGCCGATCTGTTCCTGCGCGCCCTGATCAGCCCGCATCAGCAGGTGTTCCTGTCATCGCTTGATCTGGAGGCGCTGATCGCGCAGGCCGGACAGACGGAAGACGATGATGGCGAAGACGGGCAGAAATTCTCCCGTCCGGATCTTGATAGTGATTTCGTGAAACCCGAAGGGCCGATCGAAGAGCGGCTGGCCTGGTTCTGGCAAGACCTGCTGGGGGTCGACCAGATCGGCGTTGAAGACAGCTTTTTCGACCTTGGAGGACACTCTCTGATCGCGGTGCGGCTGTTTGCGCAAGTTCGCAAGGCGTTCTCTGTCGATTTCCCGATTTCGGTGTTGTTTGAGGCGCCCACGATCCGCAAGTGCGCCGAATTGATCGCCGCGCACGGGGTGTCAGTGGAAGGCGAAGAACCTGCCGCCGATGCCCCCAAGGCCCCAACCCACCGCTTTGCCCATCTTGTGCCGATGCATCAGGGCGAAGGCGGGCGCAAACCGCCGTTTTTCCTTGTCGCGGGCATGTTCGGCAACGTGCTGAACCTGCGCCATCTGGCGCATCTGATTGGAAGCGACCGCCCGTTCTTTGGCCTGCAGGCCCGGGGGCTTTTGGGCGACGAAGAACCGCACCGCACAATAGAAGACGCTGCCCGCGATTACATCGCTGAGATGCGACAGGTGCAACCACATGGCCCCTATCACATGGGCGGTTTCTCGGGCGGCGGGATCACCGCGTATGAGATCGCGCAGCAGCTGCGCGCAGAGGGTGAAGAGATCGCCGCGCTGGTGTTGCTTGATACGCCCTTGCCTGTCCGTCCGCAGATGGACAAAGGCGACCGTATGCGCACCAAATTGCAGGATTTCCAGCGTGGCGGGCCGAAATATCTGGTTGATTGGGTCAAGGCGCGCGTTGCCTGGGAGATCGAAAAGCGGCAAGGCCGCAAAGAGACGGCGGATGAAGGTCAGCAGTTCCATAACCTCGCCATACAGGATGCCTTTCTTGAAAGCGTCAGCGCCTATCAGGTGAAACCATGGGACGGCACCTTGGCTCTTTTCCGCCCGCCTTTGGTCGCAAAATGGACGGTAGGTGACAGGTTGATCAGCGAGGAGCGTGTCTATCTTTACCCGGACAATGACTGGACGCAGTTCGCCCCCGCAATAGAGGTGTTCGAAGTACCCGGCGATCATGACAGTATGGTGCTGGAACCCAACGTCCGGGTGCTGGCCGCCCGGGTCAGACGCTATCTGGAGCGCCCGGTCGTCACGCCAGCTGGATATCAGGAAGCCGCTGAATAAATGTCTGACCCGCGTATCCTGACCATCGTGCTGAATTACAGAACGGCACAGATGACATTGAAATCGGCAGCGGCCGCGCGCGTGGCCATGGCAGGCCTGCCCGGAGAACTCGTAATCGTCGACAACGACAGTCAGGACGGGTCCTTTGAAGCGATGCGGTCGGATGTGACGGCACAGGGCTGGGATGATGTGCGCGTCATTCAATCCGGGCGCAATGGCGGCTATGGGGCGGGCAACAACTTTGGCCTTCGGGCTGGGATGGCCGATGGCACCAGACCCGATTACGTCTATATCCTGAACTCTGATGCTTTTCCCAAACCGGGCGCGATCAAGGTGCTTTATGATCATCTGAACGCAACTCCACGCACCGGGTTTGCGGGCAGTTACATCGAAGGTGAGGACGAAGTGCAGCACACCACGACCTTCCGCTTCCCCTCGGTCTGGAGCGAGTTTGAAGGCTCGATTGGCTTTGGCCCGGTCAGCAGAATGCTGAAATCCTACCGGGTGCCCCGCGCATTGCAAAAAACAGCGCTGGTTGATTGGCTCGCAGGCGCCTCGGTCATGATGCGGCAGGATGTGCTGGACGAGATCGGGCTTTTTGATGAGACCTTCTTTCTTTATTTCGAGGAAACCGACCTGTGCCGCAGGGCGCACAAGGCCGGGCATCAGGTCATGTTTCTAGCTGACAGCGTGGTGACCCATCTGGGGTCGGTGTCGACCGGCATGAAGGAATGGGACCGGGTGCCGGATTACTGGTTTGCGTCGCGCTGGTATTATTTCACCAAAAACCACGGGCGCGCCTATGCCGTTGCCGCCACTGTGATGCATCTGACGGGGGGCGGTTTGCATTGGTTGCGCTGCAAGCTCACTGGCAAGACCAATACCGGTGCCCCACATTTCCTGCGCACCATGGCGCGCCATGACGCCAAGGCGCTCTTTCGCGCGCCGCAATCTGTGCCTCAGCCTGCCCGGCAAATCGGAGAATAGCCTATGTCTTCTTTCCTTGGCGTCATCATCGGGAACGAATCCCTTACAATCCAATGCGGCGAGATGCTGCGCGAAGCGGGGCACTCGCTGGCCGCCGTCGTCACGCGCAATAGCGAAGTAGCCGATTGGGCCGAAGGGGCAGGATTGCCGGTGATTTCAGCCGATGCCGATTTGGCGAAGGCGCTCGCCAACGTGCCGCATGACTGGCTCCTGTCCATCGCAAACCTCGACATGATCCCCGACACGGTGCTCGCCTTGCCTGCACGCGGTGCGGTGAATTTCCATGACGGTCCCCTGCCGCGCTACGCCGGCTTGAACGCCCCCGTGTGGGCCTTGCTGGCCGGTGAGGTAGAATACGGTATCAGCTGGCACTTGATCACAGGCGGCGTAGATGAAGGCGGGCTTTTGGCGCAGAGCTTCTTTGACGTGGCCACCGATGAGACTGTCCTGACGCTGAACACCAAATGCTATGCTGCGGCCATCGATAGCTTTGCAAAAGTGCTGGAAAAGCTGGCGAGCGATGCCCCGGTTGTCACAGCCCAGGACCTGACCCAGCGCAGCTATTTCGCCATGAACGCCCGGCCCGCCAATGCCGCGCGGCTGGATTTCAGCCAGCCCGCGCGCAAGATCACAACGCTCGTGCACGCGCTGGACCATGGCGATTATTGGAACCCGCTGGCCTGCCCGAAGATCGCCACGGCCAATGGCGTGTTTTTGGTGGGCAAGGCGCAGGCAGAGCGTACAACCTCTGATGCCGCTCCCGGTACGGTGATGGCGGTCGCGGGCGATAGCCTGACTGTGGCCACCGCAACTGCACCAGTGACATTGGGCGGGTTGCGAAACGCGAACGGGAGGCCGGTGGTGGTGGGCAACATCGCTGCGGTAGGTAACGTCTTGCCCCCGCTAGATGCGTCCGACGCGCTGACAGAGGCGCTCAAAGCAGGCCTCAAACAGGAAGGGGTATGGCGCAGGAAGTTGGAAACGATGCCTCCAAATACCCTGCCGTTGATTGATATGACCGCGCCGCAAGGCGAAGTGATCAGCCTGCCCTTGTCAGGCGATCCGGCGATCTTGGCCAAAGCGCTGGGGGCCTTGGGCAACGCGCTCTCCGACGACCCTGTGACACTTGCGCTTGGCATAGCGCATGACCACCCCGGTTATCTGAACGACTGGGTGCCCACAGGTGCGGAGGATGATCTTTCGGCGAACCAGACCCCCTTTGCCGCCGACCTGTGCGCGCGGATCCCCGGCGGCGTTGCGACGCCGGCTTTGGGGCTGTCGCAAGACGGGCCCATTGCAGGCACGGCGCTGACTGTCGCAGGCACAACCCTGCATGCCGACACTGGCAAGATCAGCACTGAGGCGGCGCTGCTGATGGCGGCGCGCCTGTCTCATATGGCGGCACAGATCGCGGGGGGCGAAACGCCTGCTATCCTGCCGGACACCGAGCGCCGGCAGGTGCTTTTTGATTGGAACAGAACTGAGGCCAGTTATCCCGCTGACCAATGCATCCACCAGGCGTTCGAAGCGCAGGTCAGCCGCACCCCCGAGGCTGAGGCGCTGTCGTTCGAAGGCGAGAGCCTCACTTATGCTGAACTGAACGGCCGCGCCAATGCGTTGGCCTATCTGCTGCGCGACAAAGGCGTTGGTCCCGATGTCATCGTCGGTCTGCATCTGCGGCGCTCTGCGGCGCTCTTGATTGGCGCGCTGGCGATCATGAAGGCAGGCGGGGCCTACCTGCCGATGGACCCGGCCTATCCAGCCGACCGCACCGCACTTTACATCGCGGATAGCGGAACCAGGGTGATCGTCACCGACAGCACCCTTGCCGCGGCTCTGCCTGACACCAGCGCAGAGGCTGTGCTTGTCGATACGCTGCCCGCAGGTGCCGAAACCAAGAACACTGAAAGCGGGGTCACGGGTGCGCATCTGGCCTATATGATCTACACGTCAGGCTCTACCGGCAAACCCAAAGGCGTGATGGTCGAGCACCGCAACGTCGCGAACTTCTTTACCGGGATGGACGACCGCATCGCTCATGATCCACCCGGTGTCTGGTTGGCGGTCACTTCATTGTCTTTTGATATCTCGGTGTTAGAGCTGTTCTGGACCCTCGCGCGGGGTTTCAAGCTGGTGATTTCAGGCGATGAAAGCCGCACGCTTGTGGCCGGTGAAGGGGCCGCACCTGGTGTGGGCATGGATTTTAGCCTGTTTTACTGGGGCAACGACGATGGCGTCGGGCGCGACAAATACCGGTCCTTGCTGGAAGGCGCGCGGTTTGCCGACAAGCACGGGTTTTGTGCAGTCTGGACGCCAGAGCGGCATTTTCACGCCTTTGGCGGCCCCTATCCGAACCCATCGGTCACTGGGGCAGCCGTCGCGGCTGTGACCCAGAACCTAGCGGTCAGGGCCGGTTCTTGCGTGGCCCCGCTGCACCATACGGCGCGGATTGCCGAAGAGTGGGCGGTGATCGACAACCTGACCAACGGGCGCACCGGGCTGGCGATTGCCTCTGGCTGGCAGCCGGACGATTTTGTCCTGCGGCCCGAAAACACGCCGCCCAAGAACAAACCGGTGATGTTTGCCCAGATTCAAGATTTGCGCAAATTGTGGGTCGGTGAAACTGTCGAATTTCCACGCGAAAACGGCGAAATGCACGGCGTTGTCACGCAACCGCGCCCGGTGTCAAAGACGCTGAACGTTTGGGTGACGACTGCAGGCAACCCTGACACGTGGATAGAGGCGGGCACCAACGGGTGTAATGTGCTGACCCACCTTTTGGGGCAAAGCGTGGATGAGGTTGCCGAAAAGATCGTGATCTATCACGACGCCCTGCGCAACGCCGGTCACAACCCCGATGATTTCACCGTTACGCTGATGCTGCACAGCTTCCTGTCAGACACCCGCGACCACGCCCGCGAGATCGCGCGCGAACCGATGAAGGACTACCTGCGCGCCGCTGCGGGCCTGATCAAGCAATACGCCTGGGCTTTCCCTGCGTTCAAAAAGCCCAAGGGTGTTGCGAATCCGATGCAGATCGACCTCGGTTCGCTGGATGAAGACGAGATGGACGGCATTCTGGAATTCGCGTTCGAGCGGTATTTCAACGACAGCGGTCTGTTTGGCACGGTCGAAGATGCCATCTCACGCATCAAGGAGGTCAAGGCCATCGGCGTGACCGAGGTCGCCTGCCTGATCGACTATGGCATTGACGTAAATCTGGTGCTGGAGGGGCTCAAACCGCTGGCAAAAGTCGTGGCCGCCAGTAACATGGACGTCGCAGACGGGGATTACTCCATCGCGGCCCAGATCGCGCGGCACAAGGTCACACATCTGCAATGCACGCCGTCCATGGCGCAAATGCTGACGATGAACGACGAGGCGCGCAGCGCCTTATCTCGCATCAAACACATGATGGTCGGGGGCGAGGTTTTGCCGGGTGCGTTGGCCGATGAACTGCGCAACCTGACGGGTGGGCATGTCGAAAACATGTACGGGCCGACCGAGACGACGATCTGGTCGACCACACAAACCGCCGGTCCGGGGCAAGGGGCGGTGCCGATCGGAAAGCCGATTGCGAATACGCAAGTCTATGTGCTGGATGAGGAGATGCAGCCCGTGCCGGTGGGCGTACCCGCCGAGCTTTATGTCGGCGGGGCCGGGGTGACACGTGGGTATTTCCATCGCGGTGATCTGACCGCCGAACGCTTCCTGCCCAACCCTTTTGCCGATGGGCGCATCTATCGCACCGGCGATCTGGCGCGCTGGCGCACGGATGGGCGGCTCGATTTCCTCGGGCGCGCTGATTTTCAGGTCAAACTGCGTGGCTACCGGGTAGAGCTGGGCGAGATTGAAAGCGTCATCGACCGCCATGAGACTGTGCAACAATCGGTTGTTATCGCCCGCGAAGACAAGCCCGGTGTGGCGCAACTGGTCGGCTATCTTCTGGCTGAAGGGGTCGTGGATGAAGCTGCTTTGCGCGACACCATGCGCGCTACACTGCCCGATTACATGATCCCGCAGCACTTTGTAACGCTGGATGCCTTCCCGCTGACGCCCAACAAGAAAGTCGACCGCACGGCTCTGCCTGCACCTGTTCCTTGTCAGGCAAAACCTACCGCTGCCGCACCATCCGCGGCGCAAGCGCCTGCCGTTCCGGTCAATCTTGGTTCCGAGACGGATATCAGCGACGCGATTGCCGCGATCTGGACCGGGTTCCTTGGCGTGCCGCAGATCAGCCCCAAGGACAGCTTTTTTGACTTAGGGGGGCATTCTTTGTTGGCGGTGCAGGCGCACCGTGAAATCCGCAGCAAATTGGGTGTGCAAAAACTGTCGATCACTGATATTTTCAGGGCACCCACATTGGGCGCATTGGCCAAGATCGTGGCCCAGAAAGTGGGCGCACCCGCGGTCGCCAAGGCTGCGGTCACGACACCTGAACCAGCGCCGGCACCTTCGGCCGCGCCTAGCGGTGATCCTTTGCAAGATGCTATGGCCCGCCGCCGCGAGATGCGCGAACGGCGGCGCAACCGCTGATGGACGGGGTACGGGGCGCATTGCGTGCGATGCTTGGCCCCGACGCTGGAATCGGCGTCACAGACCCTGCCGCAGGCGGCTATCTGTGGCCTGCCGAAAAGCCCGCCATCGCCCGTGCCATTCCAAAGCGGCAAGCAGAGTTCGCGGCAGGCCGCAGTGCCGCCCGCGCGGCCCTGGCAGCGATTGGCATCGCGCCTATCGCCATCCTCCAACATGCTGACCGCGCCCCGCGCTGGCCCGCTGGCATCACCGGGTCCATCGCGCATTGTGACAGCTGCTGCATCGCCGCTGTTGCGCGCCAAACAGACATCGGCGCAATGGGCATTGATGTTGAACCGGCCACAGCGCTTGACCCTGATCTGATCCCGACGATCTGCACCCCCGCCGAACGGCGGTGGATCGCCACCACCCCGGACCCCGGCTTTGCCGCCAAGCAGATTTTCAGCGCGAAAGAGGCTGTTTTTAAGGCACAGTACCCGCTGACTGGGCAGGTCATCGGGTTTGATGCGGTCTCACTGACCCTGACGGGCGACAGCTTTATCATCACCGCCGGTCCAAGCCTGCCCCCGCTGAAAGGAGTGGTCTTGATCCAAGAGGGTCTGATCCTAACTGCAGCCCTTGGCTAAGCGCATTGTGATCTTTGTGGCCCCCCGCACTTGCCGTTCTGGTCGCCCTCGACCTTTACACCCAAGACTCCGTTCAATCCGGGCACAGCCTTATGGGCCGAGGCTTGCCCGCGATGACTGCGCAATTGGCCTGTGAAGGGCACGACTATGGCAGCCAGCTGGCCGGGGGGGCGCTGAAATCACATTGGTACCCTGATGTGCTGATCAATGGGTTTGATCAGCAGAATGCGGACCCCAAATACCGCAACCCACATGAGGCGGTGGGCTCTGGCGACTGCAACGCGCTGGTCCTGAACGAAATGGTCGAAATCGAAAACGCCATTGCCTAGCTTGATAGCCCGCAGATGCTTCACAACAGGGCAGACAAGGCGCACGGGCTGGGGTTGCCGTTCTAATTTTATGAATCATGGCATCCGCAGGATGGCGAAGAAGACTGGCGCAAGCGGCTGGACCGCGATCTTGGCGCCTATTGGGGAGGCAAGATCATGCGGCCTGCGCTTGCAATGTTTGATACAGGCGCGCCGATCTATTTGATCGCGCTGATCGATTACGCCATGCTCTACCATCAGAGCCCGGTTAAACCCGGCACCTACTTGTATTCGATCAAGACCATGTCCTTGTTGCGCCACTTCCGCCAGTAATACGTCAGCCCCCCGATCAGATTGGGAAACTTGGACAGGCTGAGAAAAAGCGCTTGATGGCGCGCCTTTGACGCTGTCAGACCGCCATCTTGCAGCCCGCGCGCAGTGCGCAGGTAGGACAGCAGATAAAGCCCCAAAACAACGAGCAGCAGCCAAGGCTGAAAGACCACCGCAAAGACCGCCATCAACGGCAGGACGACCGCAAATACCAACACGCGCAACCGGTCGCGCGGGGCGTATTCGGGATGCATCGCCCCAACCTCGAAAAATGCGTGCCCTGCGCGCACCGCGCGTTGCCACCATTGACCAAAGCGCATCATATCCGCGTCATGCCGGGTCATCTTTTCGCCAAGGCGGTGCACACGCCACCCAGCCTTGGCCACACGTAGGCAAAACTCTCCATCCTCGCCGGCAATCAGCGCTGGGTTAAAGCCATCCAAATCCGCAAACACCGTAGAGCGGACCAGCATATCGCCGCCACACTTATCGATATCACCGGTGCGACCATGCCACTCAAAATCCGCCAACCCATTGTAAACACTGGCTTCTGGTAAGATTTCGGCCCGCCATCCGGTCACAATGCCCAGATCATCCTGTGCGGCCATCGCGGCCAGACCCTTCGCGATCCAATCCGGCTCCAATATGCAATCGCCATCAATGAACTGCACAAAAGGGGGCGCCGGATCAAGGGCGGCAAAGCCTGCGTTGCGCGCCCTTGCTGCGGTGAACGGCACGGTCATATCAAGCTCCACAACCTGCGCGCCCGCATCACGGGCTACTTGCAAACTGTCATCGGTCGACCCGCTATCTACATAGACCATGCGCGCCACGACACCCTGCAAGGAAGCCAGGCTAGCCACCAACCGCGCGCCTTCGTTACGGCCAATGACGACAACGGCGATATCGACCACTGCCGTCATGCCGATATCGTCGAGGCGGACTGCAATGAACGGTTCATCAAATAGGCAAAACCCATGGCTACACCAGCCCACGCAAATAGGCACCGTATTCGGTCTTTGCATAGCGATCAGCCAGTTCCAGCAACGCCGCATCATCAATCCAGCCCGCACCATGGGCGATTTCCTCTGGACACCCGGTTTGCATGCCTTGGCGGCTTTGCAACGTGCGCACGAAATTGGCCGCATCCAGCAAGCTGCCATGGGTGCCGGTATCCAGCCAGGCATAGCCGCGCCCCATTGTTTCGACGGTCAGTGCTCCCTCATGCAGGTAGCTTTCCAGCAAGGTCACGATCTCCAGCTCTCCACGTGCGCTGGGTTGGATATGGCGCGCGCGCTCTGGCGCTGTGCCATCAAGGAAATAGAGACCTGTCACCGCGTATTGTGACGGCGGCTCCTGCGGCTTTTCGATAATCTGCGTCACCTTGCCGGTGTCATCCATGCCCACTACGCCGTAGCGTTCTGGATCGGCCACGCGGTAGCCAAAAACCGTCCCGCCAGCGGTCTGCGCATCTGCGCTGCCCAGCAGATCCGGCAACCCATGTCCAAAGAAGATGTTGTCACCCAGCACCATGGCAGACGGGGCGCCTGCCAGATAATCCTCTGCGATCAGATAGGCCTGGGCCAGCCCATCTGGGCTTTCCTGCACCAGCCAGGTGAGCTGCAGACCCCATTGTGACCCATCGCCCAGCAAATGCTGAAATTGCGCCTGATCCTGCGGTGTGGTGATGATTCCGATCTCGCGGATGCCCGTCAGCATCAGGACCGAGAGCGGGTAATAGACCATCGGTTTGTCGTAGATCGGCATCAGCTGTTTGGACAGCCCCTGCGTGATCGGCCAAAGCCGTGATCCGGTGCCACCGGCCAGTATCAAACCTTTACGTGTACTCATAACAACATCCTACACAGATACTTTGGTCAGATCATGACCTAACCACGACTTTCGCTAGGGCTGCCTGCCAGTCGGGGCGGGTCACACCAAAGATTTCTTGCGTACTGCGGCAATCCAGCCGCGAATTTGCTGGGCGGACCGCCAGATTGGGATACGCCGCGCTTGGAATATCGGTCACTGTCACATCGCGCCCAGCAGTTGCAAAGATTGCGCGGGCAAAATCAGCCCATGACACTTCAGGCGCGCCGCTGAAGTGATAGGTGCCGCTGACCTGCTGTCCCGCAGCAAGCGCCTTGGCGATCACCAAACATGCCTCGGCAATCGCCTGTGCAGGGGTCGGGCCGCCCACCTGATCACTGACCACGCGCAAGGCATCGCGGGTTTCAGACAGGCGCAGCATGGTGGTGACAAAGTTCTGACCATCCCCATCAAAGACCCATGCGGTGCGGAGAATGGCGGATACGCCACCAGCGGCGATGACACCTTCCTCGCCAGCCAGTTTCGTGCGCCCATACGCACCCAGTGGCCCGGTTTGCGCATCAGGCGCCCAAGGGGCCGTACCGCGCCCATCAAACACATAATCCGTCGAAATCTGTACAAAAGGCACGGCCTTTGCGGCACAGGCTTGTGCCATGGCCGCGGGAGCATCGCCATTGATCACCCTTGCGGCGGCCTCTTGATCTTCGGCGGCATCAACGGCGGTCCAGGCGGCGGCATTTATCACGGCCTCTGCATCACTGGCGGCGATGGCCACAGCACAGGTCGCGGGATCGCTCAAATCCGCCTGATCCCGGCCCAATGCCGTGATCTGCACACCCATCTCAGGCCCCGCTACCACCAAGGCACGCGCAACCTGGCCCCTACGGCCAAAGACCAACACCTTCATGCTTTGCCCAATCGCGCGCCAACCCCGTCGCGACCTAGCAAGGGGCGCCACCAGTCTTCGTTATCGAGATACCACGCCACGGTTATGGCCAGCCCCTCCTGCAGGGTCACCGAAGGACGCCAGCCCAACTCTTCGCTGATCCGGGTTGGGTCAATCGCGTAGCGCAGGTCATGACCGGGGCGATCAGTGACGTAAGTGATCAGATCGGCATGGGGCGCACCCGCCGGGCGGCGCTGATCCAAAAGGGTGCAGATCATCTGCACCAGATCGATATTGCGGGCCTCATTCTCACCCCCGATGTTATAGCTGCGGCCCAAGGCACCGTGCCTCAGCACAGTCAGCAACGCATCTGCGTGGTCTTCAACAAACAGCCAATCGCGCACATTCTCGCCCTTGCCGTAGACAGGGATTGGAAGCCCGTGCAGCGCATTCAGGATCACTACGGGGATCAGTTTTTCGGGGAAATGATAGGGGCCATAATTGTTGGAGCAATTGGTCAGGACAACGGGCAGGCCATAGGTCTCGGCCCAAGCGCGGACCAAATGATCGCTGGCTGCCTTGGAGGCCGAATAGGGGCTGCGCGGATCATATGGGGTGGTTTCAGTGAACTGGCCCACGGCCCCAAGCGAGCCGTAAACCTCGTCAGTCGAGATATGATGAAAGCGGAAATCCGCAGGCTTACCGCGTCCTTCCCAAAGGGAGCGCGCGGCCTCGAGCAGGGTGTAGGTGCCCGTGACATTGGTCTGAATAAACGCTCCGGGGCCATCGATTGAGCGGTCCACATGGGATTCAGCGGCCAGGTGCATGATGGCATCGGGCTGGTGCTGCGCCAGAATGCGGTCCAGGGCAGGGCGGTTGCGGATGTCAGCTTGCTCAAACGCATAAAGCGGATCATCGGCGACACTGGCCACATTCTCCAGACAGGCCGCATAGGTCAGCGCATCAAGGTTCACGACCGCATTGCCTTGCGCCACGGCTTGCCGGATCACGGCAGAGCCGATGAAACCTGCGCCACCTGTAACAAGGATTTTCACGATGCGGGCTCGTATGTGAAAGGCGAGGTAAAATCCGCAAAGGCCGGTGCGGCGGCATCTTTATCAGACAACACCGCGTCACCGGGGCCAATCCCCCAGTCAATCGCCAGATCAGGATCATCGAAGCGAACCGATCCTTCGGTCTCGGGCGCGTAGGTGGCTGAGCATTTATACGCGATCATGCAATCGGCCGTGCGGGTCACAAACCCATGCAGGAAGCCTTCGGGGATCAATAGCTGATTGCCCGCCTCGGCAGATAATTCGACCCCGATCCATTGACCATAGGTCGGCGCGCCTTGTCGCACATCTACCGCCACATCGTAGATGACACCCTGCAAAACGCGCACCAGTTTGGCCTGCGCTGCTGGGGGGGCCTGATAGTGCAAGCCACGAACTGTGCCCATTTCCTGGCTATACGACTGATTATCTTGGGTAAATTTGTAGGTAATACCAAGTCGAAAAAACGTGTCGGCATTATAGGTCTCACTGAAGTACCCTCGGCTGTCTGAGAATCTGAGGGGCGTGATTTCCACAACACCATCCAGCTCTGTCTTCTTCATCATATCGCCTAGCGCCTTACAATTCCGCCACACGACGCGGTCATGATCAGCTTAGAATACGCCTTGGCTGAAATCTATGCCAGCCTGCAATTCGCTCAGGTTCAGAAACTGCGATCCATACAACAGACCCTAACGCAGCCACGAACTGGCTTCATTCAATCCAACCGTGGCGGCAATGGGTTTACATGCCGAGACGAAACGCCGCAACACCGAGAAATGACTTGAATAGAAAGCGTTTCTTTGGCTAGCTCGCATTGCGAGCGCTGCAATTTGTTACCTTACGATTGAGGGGAAGACGTTCCAATGATCCGTGTTCTAGTTTTGTTGTTGTTACCGATGGCCGCGGTAGCTCAGGTCGATCCAAGGCCAGCCAACACCAATTATAAACCGGCCTTTGCCAACCAAACTGACGCTCCCGCATTGCCGCGAACCAACGTCGCTGTCCAAACGCTTGTAAGTGGTCTGGACATTCCTTGGGGCATGGCCGCGCTGGGTGATGGGCGGTTCCTCCTGACAGAGCGGATCGGCAACCTGCGGATCATAGATGCAAATGGAAGAGCCGGTCCCGCACTCGACGGCTTGCCTGAATTGGTGGCCATCCAGCAAGGCGGACTGCTTGATGTAGCGGTTTCCCCGCGCTTTGCCGATGACCGTACAATCTTTTGGACTTACTCCAAACCAGTCGGCAATTTGTCAGTGACAGCTGCTGCCAAGGGCATTTTGGGGACTGATGATAAATTGAGCGGGGTAACAGATATTTTTGTTGGCGACACGCCGCGCGAGGGTGGAATACAGTACGGAAGCCGGATTATCCCAATGGCTGATGGAACGGTATGGATCACGACAGGTGACCGCGGCAACGGAGAATGGGGCGACCCGGATCTTGTGCTCGAACCCTACTCAACTATTGGCAAGGTCATTCGCATTAATGCGGATGGATCTGCTCCGGCGGACAACCCGTTTGTCGGTCGAGACGGCAACGATCTGGTCTGGTCATTGGGGCATCGCAATATGCAAGGCGCTGCGATCGGTCCAGACGGCCTGCTGTGGACAATCGAACATGGTCCGCGGGGCGGCGACGAACTGAACCAACCACAAGCCGGTCTGAACTATGGCTGGCCCGCCATCAGCTACGGGATACACTATGACGGAGAAAAGATCGGACGTGGCAGGACGGCCGCAAGGGGATACGAACAACCCGTCTATTACTGGGATCCCGTCATCGCACCCAGCGGAATGGCATTCTATGATGGGCCCTATACTGACTGGCAAGGCGATCTATTGATCGCCGCATTAAGCGGTGCTCTGGTTCGTTTGAAGATCGACAATGGACGTGTTGTTGGAGAGGAGTGGCTCCTGACGGACGTCGGGCGCATCCGCGACGTTGAAGTTCTTGACGACGGACGTGTGCTCTTGGCATTGGACAGCGGCGATGTGCTGCGCATTTTTCCGCGTTAACGGAGGTTCAGGTGAAGGCTGACACCAGAATGCCCGCAACGATCAGGGTTAAACCAACTATACGACCGACAGACAAGGTTTCCATCTGCAGTGCCACACTGACCGCAGTCAAACCCACCATGGCAATCGCGGTGACCGCGGCATAGGTCAGGCTCAGCGAATAGACACGGATTGCAGCGACAAAGGCGGACAAAAGCACACCCGCCCACAGACAGGATAGCCAGGTCCAAGGCGACAAGAACAGGCTTGTCGCGATACTCATAATCGAGTCCGTGCTGACGCTGCGCCCCATTTGGCGCAAGCTTAAATTGAGCAAAATATTCGCGCCCGCGGCGATCAGGATCAGTGTCCATTGTGTCATTTCCGGCTTTCCACTGAATCCAAATAGAACTGAATAGCCCACGCAAAGCTCAATCCCGCCAACATCACAACGAATGGCGCACTGGGCATATGATAGCGGTCGCCGCTGACGATGATCGCATGAACCGTCGTAAAATAGGCCCATCCTCCGAAAACAGGGTGGAACAGCGCCGCAAGCCCAACCTGCCGGAAATACACGGCAAGCCCGGCAAGCGCAGCAAGAACCAACATCACCCAATACGCGGTTGCGACAAGTTTCGCAGCAAACACTCCTGGCTCGCCCAAATATGATTGCAGCACGGATTCGTTCCACGCCACGCCGATGGTTTCCCGCCCGTGTAAAATAAGAATGCGCTTACCCACCGCAACTATGAAGCGTCCGGGATCTTCGCGGATATAGTCCTTGGCAAGCTGGCCAAGATAATCTTCGCGTTCAACCTCAGACATCTGCATCGTTTCTGGCGGCAGAGGCGTATATTCTCCTGTGCTTTCGGGGTTGTTTCCCATCCAAAGGTTGGATCCGAAATTCGATGACACCAGATAGGCTTTGCCGATCACTTCGGCGTTGCGCAACGTCCAAGGAGAGACAATGAGTACAATAAGCCCGATGGCAATGCCCGCCTTGAGTGTTGCTGCACCAACCGCACGGGGCCCTTGTGACAGCGCAGCAATAGCCATCGCAACCGGGAACAAGACGATGACGGGCCGAAAATAGCACGCTAGCCCCCAAACAAATCCACTTAGCAATACATTCACCCACGCGCGCCCGGACGAACGGGACCAAAAGTACAACCCGCCCATTGTGAGAGCGATGAAATGAAGCTCGCTTGAAAGGATAGAGGTGAAAAAAATCAGGTTCGGCCAGAAAGCGACCAGGACAACTGACCAGAACGCCACCCTTTCGCCAAAGTAATGCGTAGCCAGCGCGCGGGTGAAAAGCAAAATTGCGAGACCAGCCAACAGGTTCAATATCACGACACCAGTAAAGGTCTCTCCAAATATCAAGAATGTGGCCGCTGTCATGGCTGAAGGGCCGACTGCCCAAAAAGCCGTCGGCTCTTCCGGTGTCCATCCATAGACCCCAAACTGCCAAATACTCTTCGCAAGTGTGTAGTACGCAAAACTGTCTGACAGGGGAACGACCGGTACAAACAATGCCCAAAAGACCCGCAATGACATGCCGATCACCATGACGGCCACAAAGGGCTGACCCAGCAATAGGCGCCGCATTTCCATCTACCAGTTCCACTCTGCTGCAAAGACAATCAGTATGACTGTGACAGCCGTAATAAGGCTGATTCTGTCTTTAGCGGCAAACACGATTGGGTCATCTTCCATGAAGCCACGATGGGTGAGTATGGCAATGCGCGCCAGCCAGTAGAGCAGAACTGGGCAAATCAACCATAGAATCTGGGGCGTGGTATACAGTTCGGCCACGGCGGGACTGTAGAGGTACAAGGCAAATACAAGAACAGCTGCCTGACCCGAACTAATAGAGATCATCTGCATGATACTGACGTCCGATGCCATATAGCCGCGGCCTAGCGCTTGTTCTTCGGTCTGGCCCGCCCGGTCAATCAGCTCTGCCTGCCGTTTCACACTGGCCAATGCGTAAAAAAGAAACACTGAAAAAGCCAGCAACCACGGTGACGGTACGATCCCTGTCGCCGCCCCTCCGGCAATGATGCGCATTGTGTACAAGCCTGCAAGGACGACGACATCAACGATCAACTTGCGCTTGAGAGAAAGTGAATAGGCGACGGTCACCGCGAAATAAAGCGCGAGCGCATATATGAACGTTGGCGGCATAACAAAGATCGACAAGGCAAAGGCAGCCGCCAGACAACCCAGACCTAAAATCACGCCATGTGAAACCGGGACATGCCCGGCGGCGAAAGGGCGCTCAGACTTGCGTTGATGCGCGCGATCGGCAGACAAATCCACAAGATCGTTGAAGATATACACACTTGATGCGGTCACGCTGAACAGAACAAATGCCAACACCGCCAAACCTATCATCTCAAACTGCTGCGAGGCCAAGATCGGCAAGAAGACCAGCACGTTCTTGGTCCACTGGTGAGGGCGCAACGCCTTGACGTAGAATCGCCAGCGAGAACGATATGCATCTACCTCAATCAGTTCCACATTTGCTCTTTGTGCCTTCGCCCGCAGTTTCCCGGAGGGTGCGACAGCATACGCCACATGGGCGGCCTGCCAAACAGGAAGGTCCGTGGCACTATCACCGATATAATCAAACTGGCCCTCTCCATAGCGCTCAATCAGGAAATCGGCCTTATTCTTCCCACCCAAATTGTATCCCTTCGCCTCCGGCGATCCTGTTCCATAAGCGGCATCGAAAAGGCCAAGTTCAGCGGCAACCTGTGCGACCTGGCGATGATCTGAGGCGGATACCAAAACAACTTTCCGCCCATTCTGGCGCGACTCCGAAATCAGACGGTGGACGCTCTGATTGACGGGCAGATCCCTGGAAGAAAGAGTGCTGTGATCTGCAACTTTTGCTTTGAAGTCAGCCTTGGTACGAGGGCGCTCTGCTACCAGGCGCAACAACTCCATAGGCTGGGACGCAAGCAACTGCAGCAATGCCTCATGCAAGGTATCGGTGCGCAACAATGTCTCATCAAGATCGATGACAAGAACGCGTGAACTGGTATTCATCTGTGATATCGAATCTACGCTATCCAATTCAAAAACCAATCGCTAACCTCGCGTTTTGATACCGGGATTCTTTGACGAGTCAAAGGAGCCCAAGAAAGAATTACCAGGTGGTGTTGCCCACATTTCTTAGGACCTTTCACAACCGATTCTCTGACGACGCGGGTGATCCCAAGGTTATGCGCAACGCCAGAGCCGTTTTCCGCGCAGTCTTGATGCCCTCAGATAAATCTCCGGCATCGGTTTGGCCCCTCAAATCGTTGGTTCAAAATGCCAAATGGCTATCTGGAAGCACAACAGATCAAGAAGACGGTATTCACAGTGTATCAAGGACGTCCTGTATCCGTGACGCAAGAGTTGGCACATGCGGTTCCTGCAACATCGAGAGATGACCTCCGGGCACATCGATCACCGTGATGTCTCGCTTCACCACAGAGGACCAGCCCAAGCCATTCTCCTTTGTTTCAGCAGAGTCAGAAAACGCAGTCTCCGCCCTGAAGATCGTCATAGGAACATCTATCCGCTGAGGCTCATAGGTGTTCACTGCTATCTCGTTCGACGCAATGAACTCAAAAACCGTCCGTGGAACCTGTGTGCCCTGACCTTTGGTCTTTCGACCCAGATTGTATGATGCAACCTTGTTTTGAATGATAAGATGCAGGTTTCTGGCTATTCGCACCGGATATCCCCAACCATTGTAGCGGAAACGACGGAAAAGCGCGACCAGCCGTCGAACACCTTTAACGGTTGTTCTACCATCGGGGCCACCTGCATCAAAAAGGAACAACATCTGCACCTCGCGACCACTGTCCTGTAGTTGCCATGCAAGATCAAAAGCAAAGTAGCTTCCCAGCGACACCGCCATCAAATTGATCGGGCCTGTTGGATAAAACTTGTTGATCTCTTCGCAATATCTTGACGCGGTGATTTCGATACCAGTAGGCGTGTTTTCATCCAGAGTGCCGACAGAAATCCCGACAATGGGTTGATCTGCTCCAAGATATCCCGCCATCGGCTGAAAGAAATCTTCGCTCGCACCCAGGATATGGATGCCAAACAATGGCGGCTTTGTTCCCTCGGGTTGAATTGGGATGATATGTCGTGAAGAATGGCTGCCCCGGTTCAAAACCTTGCTCAGTTCTCGCGCGGACGGATTCTCGCGGAAATCAACTATGCCCAACTTCTTTCCGGTGACGATTTCAATCTGGCCGATAAACTCGACTGCAAGCAAAGAATGACCCCCCAGATCATAAAAGCTCTGATCGGGCATTACGGTTGGGAGCTTCAGGACCTTTGACATGACTTCGCAAATTTGCCTCTCAAGCTCCATGGACGGGCTCTGCTCACTTTCCGGGGTTGCCGTAGCAACGACTGGTCTGGGTAGCGCGCTCCGATCAATTTTGCCGTTTGGCGTGCGGGGGAATTCCGGAACATGCATCAATGCCGGCCGCATGTAGCTGGGTAGCAGTGCTGCTATGCCTTCTGAAGCGGCGGTCAGGTCCGGCGCTTGCAACGAAGCGACCCAAGCGATCAGTTGTGCAGCGGGCGTGTCTTTATCCACCACAGCGCAGAGGACCTCGCTCCCCGGGCAGCATTCTTCGACCGCTCTCTCGACATGGCCCAATTCGATGCGATATCCCCTCAGCTTCACTTGCCGGTCTTTCCTGCCCAAGAACTGCAAGTTGCCATCTTGCTGCCACTGAGCCCTATCACCCGTGCAATAGAGCCGCCCTGATGCGGCAAAATCGTCTGTCCTGAACGCTTTTGCTGTCTCCTTGGGGCGGCCAATATAGCCCCTGGCGACCGCAGGGCCCCCTATTGCCAGTTCACCAACAGCGCCCAATGGGGCAAGACCTCCATCCGATGCAAGGACATAGGCAAGCGCATGCGCAGTGGGTCGGCCAATACAAATGTCTTCATCAACCTGCGGATTGCCAGGCTCAAACAAGGTGCATGTAATTGTGGCTTCGGTGGGTCCGTAGCCGTTCATCCATCGCGCCTCAGGCGCAACCTCTAGCCACTTTGACAGGGCTTGCGTCGAAATCGCCTCACCGCCGACCACAACGAGCCGAACATCTGGCGGCAAGGTTTTACCGACAGCAACCATATACTGGGTCAGAATGGTCCAAAACGCTGTCGGAAGGTTGAGGAAACTAAGCTTGCGGATTTCGATCTGGTCAAGGAAGTCAGATGCGGACTCGGCCATTTCGTCGCTCCTCAGCACAAGTGTCGCGCCTGACAGTAACGTCGTGAATATCTCTTCGATTGCTACGTCGAATGACAAACCCGCGAACTGCAACACTCGGTCTTCAGATTTCATTTCAAAGGCTTCGGTCAGCGCCGCATTATGCGCCAAAAGGTTCCCCTGCGTGACCTGAACGCCCTTTGGCAGGCCCGTCGAACCCGATGTGAAGATCACATAAGCGAGCTGGTCTGAGTGCTGGGCAGGCAAGGGGACCGAATCTGCTGACAAATCGGTCCTTGGCGGGATCGGGGACTTCTTTTGGCCGCTGATGACTTCCCCGTTCTCGATAAGAATCCGCGCACCACTCTCGGACAACATATGCTGCCGCATCGCCTTGGGGTGCAGGGGGTCGAGCGGGAGGAACGCCGCGCCGGTTTTGAGTGACGCAAGCACAGCAACAATGAATTCGGCCGATCGAGGAAGGTTGATAGCGACCATCCCCCCAGAGGTCGCACCATGTTCAATCAGCACCCGCGCCAGATGATCCGATCTTATGTCCAGTTCCCCAAAGGTCATCTGTTCATTTGTCTCAATGATCTCCAGGGCAATGGCGTCGGGCGCCTCTCGCACGACGGTCTGGAAAACTTCGACCAAAGACTTGTCCGTCTGTTTCAAGACAGTGTCCGGAGTTGACCAATCCAGCAGTGTCTTCTTTTCGCCAGCTTCCAACATATCAAGTTCAGCAACTCTGGTGTTGTCGTCAGCATCGCATATCTGGGAAACTAAAGCGTTCAATTGCGCAAACATCCGTTTCGCGATCTCATCAGGAACACGGGACGGGTCATACTCAAGCATGATCTCGACGGTCTCTTCATCATAGACCGATAGCATCAGGGGCAGTCCCGCCTCCTCCCGCAGTTCGATCTTGCGTACTCCGGGAAAAGGGCCATCTCCAATGATAAGCTTCTCGATCCCTGCGTTCTCGAACATGACCGCAGTTTCAAACAGTGGGGTAGCGCCATGCAGTTTGATGCTTTGACGGATCACATCAATTGGTGTTTGTTCGAGGTTTCGTATGGATAGCGTGTGCTTCCGCAGCTCCCGCAGGACCTTAAAGACGGTCCGTTCCGGGGCAAGCCTTACACAAGCCGGCAATGTGTTGATCAAGCAACCCACCGCATCGACACTGCCCGGCACCGCATGGCGGCCGGATCTGACCATGCCAAAGGTAACTATATCGGCTCCCTGCCAGCGCGACAGAAGAATCCCCCACGCTGCCTGGATGAGGTTGGCCATTCTGGCGCCACTTCTGCCAGCTGCGTCACGCATCTGTGCTCCTTGATCCACGTCCAGACGTCGTGTGATCTGTCGCTTTCGCACAGCGGTGGTGTCAGCGTTGCCTTCCGAAGGTAAGGTCAAGACGCCCGCCGTTTCGGCGTCCGACAGATATGTCTTGAAGTAAGTCTCTGCCTCCTTTGCATCATGAACTGCGTCAGGGAGCGCCTCGCAAAAATCCCCAAATGAAATCGTGTCCGCCACGGCAGAGGGCAAAGCCCCATCATGCAAAAACACAAGCAGCTCACGCACCATCCGCGCCATACTGCGGCCATCAACAATAGCGTGGTGTAGTGTCAGGACCAGGACGCTTTGCGCATTTGCCCAGACGTTCAAGGTGGCGCGCCAAAGAACCTCCCCATTCAGAGCAAGCCCTTGCGTGCGGTCGGCATCAAGAAAAGTCTTTAGCTGGGTGAGTCGCGCCTCTTCGGAGGCGGCGGGCCTTTCTAGCACTTCAAGCAAAATTTGCTCGGGCGGCATTACAGATTGAGTCAGCCTGCCCGTATCGTCCAATCGAATACGTATCTGCAAGGCGTCATGCCGGTTGGCCAAGGCGTCCAAACCAGCGCCGATGGCTTCTGATGCAAATGGATTCCCATCAAAATACAACACAATCTGTTGGACATTCACCCAAGGTTTCTCGGCGATGAATGTCTCCGAAAGCAAACCAAGCTGCATGGATGTCAACGGGAGATCTTGATCATTTTCCAAAGCGGGTTCTATAGATTTACCAAATGTTACCATACCGAATACGTGGCGAAGAAATACTGCCATTATCTAGGCAAAACTAGCACGGGAAACCGATATGGGATAGGTTCATCCATCCACTTGTTTTTCGGCATCTCACGGTGTTTGGCGGTGCAGATATGCGCGATCAGCACTTAGACAGATCCTGCGGCGCATGTTGTCTCAGCGGCGCATTCCCGTTTAACTGGCAAAATGGGGGCTTTGCGCAAACATATATAAACTGTGAATGTGCCGCGTCAGGTTCTGTGTAGAGGTAACCGTTTCAAATTGATCTCATTCAGACCCCTCCAAGCCAAAATCCGTGAACTTATAGGCCGGCCCCTTCCCGACCTTCAGGCGATCGCGCACGAGACATGGGAGATAGCGCCCGGCAGTGAAGACTAGGTACCTCGGGCGATTTTCCTCCCTGGACAGTTTGAACGAATCAAGAAAACCGAATTTGTAGACCTTGAAGATGTCCTGACCGCTTTCGTTGGCGACACTGTGACGTCGAACCTCAGACAAGACGGACATCTGGCGCGCTGCGAGGAATTGCTTGATATACACCCGCAGCGCAGACGAAATGTTCACTTCGAAGAACTAACGATGCTTGACGATGCGGCCAACAATGCTGGCAAAACAGAGCGCGCGGCGGTTATAAGGCGCCGAATTCTTGATGGTCAGGACATTGATTCTGTTCCCGGTGTTTTTCTGCCGAGTGGGCACAGCGGAGACGCACGCATTATGGGAAATGAACGTCAAATTGCAGACCAGATGCCCAAAGAGTACGGGTTCGTCATCATCGACCCGGTGACATCGACAGTTGACCAGATCGCGAACGCCAGTGGTACCGCAGCCGCCGTTGCAGGGAGTTGAAGGCAATCGTCTTTGCCCCGGCCTAGTTATGATGCCGCAGCATGCGACACTCCTTGTCGTTCAGCCATGTGGCATGACCTCATTTTGAACACGCCGCCATATGCACACCATGCGCGTCGGTCCGGCAGGCTTCTATCGCCGGCATCACCTTGAGTTGGCTCAGGCTGACATGACCAGCATTGGATTGCCGCCGTGCAGGGCCGTATCTCCGGAAGATGTCAGCGACCTCCAGCGCGCGTTGTCGCACTCCGGGCAATCCTTCATGTCACACCCCGGACATGCTCGACCGGGCCGGCGACATTGCGCAGCGTCTTGGTGGCGACATGGGTGTAGCGCGCCGTCGTCATGAGCTTGGCGTGACCGAGCAAGACCTGGATCACGCGGGCGTCCGCATCGGCCTCCAATATATTTGTGGCAAAGCTGTGCCTAAGCGAATGCAGCATTGCGCGCCTTGTTATCCCAGCTATTGCCATGACAGAGTTGAACGCCCTGTTCAATGAGCAGGGCGATATCGGCTCACCCGTCACGGCCCCAGTGTGGAACTGGTGCATCGCGACAAGGACGGGGAAAAGATCGCCGACGTGCTGGGCCATGAAGCGTTTGAAATGGGGGCCGATATGATGGCCACGGGCGCATTCGGTCATTCACGCGCCTATGATTTCGTCATTGGCGCCGCGACCCGTTCGCTTCTGAGCGACGCCAAGCTGCCTGTGATGTTCTCAAAACAGCAGTTCATTGCCCAAAAGTGCGGAAACCGAGGTCAGCGCAACAGCGGTCGTTCACGTCTGGTCCGTCTAAATCAACGAAAGAGCCCATAGCGGAAGTGTCAAATTCGTGCCGCATGCGTGCGCAGCGCGGGTAATGTCGCGAACGCATCATTTTTAGCGCCGCTGCGTGGCGCAAATGGCGGCCATTCGTTCGGGACACAGCGACGTTGAAGACGGCAATCTGCAAATTGCGGACTTTCCTAACTTTCGCTGCGGTTGCGCCAATGCCCGCTTTGAAGATCTATGGTGCTTAGATCAGGCGATTTTGCTTTCTTCGCTATCTGATCCTGTCTTGGAAACCTCAGCAAAACTGCTGCGCGTTAGCCACTTTGTCAGAGTACGCGCCATCAGATCATGGCCAGTTAGGGAAATGAGCCCACCCTCAATCTCGGCCTCGAATGTTGAATGTCCCATCCACGCAGAGGTGAGTGCGCGGAGATCACAGACGATATAGAGGTCAACGTCGAATTTCGGGTCCGTGTAGCAAAGGTCAGTTTCTTCGCCCGGCTTGGCAACCAACCAGTAATTGGCAGTCTCATTCGACGCGTCGTTGAGTATGAACTGAATGACGCTCTTGCGTTTGGGGAGTTGGAGCAGGTCAATTTTTCCACGGATTTTCCACATAAGAAGCCGCGCGTCCAGGTTCTGAAGGGATACCTCGCAATCGATGTTTCGGTGAGCCCACTCCCCAAGCCCTCGAATAAGCGGCTCCAGTTCGTTAGCCAGCGGCGTGGGAAAATACTCCGCGTGTGTCCCCCGGCCGGTATCGCTGCGCATGACCAGACCGTTGGCTTCCATTTCCTTCAGGCGCTTGGAAAGTAACCCCGGCGACATACCCGGAACGCCGCGTTGGATTTCGTTGAAGCGGGTCGAACCGAACCACATCTCGCAGAGTAATAACATCGTCCAACGTGGTTCCAGCAGGCTTGCTGCCATCGCGACTGGACAGAATTTTGGATAATTTGAATCTGACATCAAGGCTCCTCTGACTTCACCTAAACATTTGGGCCGTGTCTTCGTCTACTTCAGAAACTGTAGTGGGTTTACTGCATTTCCTGAACTGGTCCGACACAGATGGTGTTGCCACCATCCCCCCACCAGAATTTCAAACAAGGGAGACGAACAATGCCACTGGTGGATATCGAATTGATCGAAGGTGTTTTTGACGACGCGCAAAAAGCGGATATGATCGAGAAAGTGACCAACGCGATGGTCGAAGTCGAGGGAGAGGCCATGCGCGCTGTGACCTGGGTTCGGGTCAAGGAAGTCCAAAGCCGTCATTGGGGAATGGGCGGAAACACACCCAGTACAGAGGACGTCAAGGCGATGGCTGCGGGCTGAATTGGTTTTGGCAGGGATACACGAAGCTGTGTCCCTGCCGTGCCTGAAACGTAACCTTGAGGAACCACAATGGATAAGAACACGCATGCAAGAGAGGCGCAATTACGTGCCATTTCTATTTACGGAAAGCGTCCGGAAAAAGCTCAGGTCATCAATCGCGGCACCGCTGAGGTACGCGAAGGACTGGGTTGCGTTTATGAGCAAGATGGCCACCGGCTCACGGTGGACATGCCGATCGCGATTGGTGGCAGCGACGAGGCTCCTTCGCCCGGCTACTTTGGGCGCGCGGCGGTTTGTAGCTGCCTCGCAATTGGAATAAAGATGACGGCCGCACGCGAAAACCTGCGCCTCGACACGGTCCGTGTCGGGATAGAACAGGACTGGGATAATCGCGGTGTGCTTGCCATGGAAGGCACAAGCCCTGTACCGAGCGACACCCGGATCGCTATCGACGTCGCCAGCCCGGAAGCTGAAGAAACGGTACGCTCACTGGTCGCACGCGCCCTATCAAACGACCCATGGTTTTTAGCCTATCGAGATGCGCAGCCCGTCACGTCGGAACTTTCGATCAACGGCAGGGTCGCCTGATGGATGCCCGTCTGCAACTCCGCGTCCAGCGTTACGGCTGGGATGCCGCCGCGGCGCATTATCACACAGGGTGGGAGGAACAGTTACGCCCCGCGCACGATCAACTTCTGACAATGGCAAAATCGACACCGGGACAGCGCATCGTTGAGACGGCGTGCGGAAGTGGGCTGGTGACACTGCGGCTTGCAGACGCGGTGGGGGAGAAAGGGCATGTGCTGGCAACCGATCTTTCGCAGGGCATGATTGACGACCTGCAAGTGCGCCTTGACGGTAACTCTCTCACGAATGTTGAGGCTAAGCGCATGCCTGCGGAAAAACTCGATGTGCCTGATGGGGCTTTCGATGCAGCAATTTGTGCGTTGGGGCTTATGTACACGCCCGATCCAGCTGCGGCCGTGGCCGAGATGGCGCGTGCAGTCGCGCCGGGCGGAGTGGTTGCTGCGACGGTATGGGGCGAACGAAAAAATTGCGGCTGGGCCGACGTGTTCCCCATCGTAGATGCCCGCGTCGCTTCCGAAGTTTGCCCGATGTTCTTTGGAACAGGTGCTCCGAAGGCTTTGACCCGGCTATTCGACAAAGCCGGGCTAAAGCAGGTCGAAGAGTATCGACAATCCGAAAAACTGACCTTCAGATCTGAAGCGGATGTCGTTGATGCGGTCCTTCTCGGTGGCCCTGTTGCGCTTGCTGTCAAAAGGTTCAACGAGGACATCTGGCAAGAGGTATGCCAAGAGTTTCTCTCGTCCGTGTCAAAATACAAATATAGCGATGGAAGTTACCACATCGAAGGAGAATTCGTAACGGCCAGCGGTATTCGCCCATTGGGCTAAGCCGACCTTTTTGCTCTCGGCAGCAGCCGACGGGACCGAGTCTATGTCACGGATGCTGCAATCCGCATAAACGGACGGTATGCTTGCATGCGCAGTCAGTGGGCCACCAATGCTTTCGCAATCTCGCGCAAGTGATTGTGTCCAGTACCGCAGCACCCACCAAAAATATCCATGTGCGGGTAACGTTTTGAAAGGTCGCGCACCTGTGATCCGAGTTCGACAGGGTCGCCTTCTTCGATATGCCCAAGCTTGCACAGGGCAAGCTTTTCCATTTTCGACGCGTTTGGGCGTACGCCACGCAATCGCCTGATCCAGTCCTGGTTTTCAAGTGCCGGTTCATATTCAAGCGGATGGGAGCAATTGACCATGTAAAACTCTGGGGCGGCGTCACCCGCCTGCGCGTCAATTTCGGTGATCGCCTCGGCCAGAGTTGGACCTGATTTCAATCGGCACGAACTGTCGAGGGTCAATGATACCGACAGTGGCAAACCGATCCGGTCAGCCGCGCGCAGTGCGCCAACAGATTCCGCGATGCTGTTGAACGTCGCGGCGCATACGAAATCCACATTTGCCCGTTTCAGCGTCTCAAGCTGGACGGCGTGGTACGCCGCGGCGCTCTCGGCAGTGATCTCATTGTTGAGGCTGTAGGCATCACCTCGCGGCCCAAGAATGCCCCCGATATGAAGATGTGGAATCTGCCCCTCGTATCCTTTTGCAATGTCGCGGAGAAACTCGATTGCTGCGATGTTCGCATCTGCCAGCGCTGATGGCGAATAACCAAGCTTGGCACCCCAGTCAGGGCTGGCGCGATAATCTAACCCAGTTAGCAGGAACGACAGGCCAAATTCTGCGGCCACATCCAGTTGCTGACAGAACATCCCACGCATTGCGGAAACGGCCTGCGGGTTGTCCAAAAGTGGCAGCATACAAAATTCAGGCAGTTCGAAACCATGGCGATACATCATTTCGGTTTCAGTACCGCCTTCGGTTAGAAAAAACTCGCCAGTGCCCATGGAAGGAAGCGGGGATTGGATCGTCATATCAGACCTCGGGCTTGATGTTTTGATTGAAACGAAACCGATTGTCCGGGTCATATTTGGATTTTATTTCGACCAGCCGCTGATAATTCGCACCAAACGTCGCTCGGGTCAGGGCATCGCCGTCTTCGCCGTGACCCGGAAAATTTAGATAAGCCCGACCGTGATGGCCAAAGACTGCGGCGCTTTCCCAGCCCTGGCGCGACCAATTGATGTTGGCTGCATCGTCATCGGCGTCTGACCACACGCCATCCAATGAATACATCCAGCCCATGGAGCGGTCACCAAATGCTGTTGCCTCTGCTGCGACCTTTGCGGTCGCCCCGCCGAAGTTCCACAAAGATGAAATCGAGTTGTCAGACGGTGCGGCCTCTGCATTCTTCATTGCCAAATCAATCATCTCATCGGACAAATCCGTCAGATACCGCGCCTTCCAGTAACACCGAAACTCTCCGGCAGGCATCAGCGTGTCAAAGAGCTGTTGCACATCGCAATATGCCATCCGGCCTGAAAAATCGGTTACCATATCGCCCAGTTCGCGAAGGGGTTGCAGAAGCGCCTCTCCTTCAGCCGCCTCGCCATTATAGAGGCAGGCCAGAGTGTAGGCACGCTTGCCCCAAATCTCCTGAGGAAAATCCTCACCGCCAGCGGTTGAGAACTCGCACAGTGATCCAACAAGTGCGCCATGTTTCGCCAGAAAGTCGCGCCACGCCCGGATTGGGCCCGGCCCATCTTCGACGGCATAAACCGGGGCAGCGAACATGACCTCGGGGCCGATGGGATGCAGTGTAAACTCGAACCGGACAACCACCCCGAAGTTGCCACCACCACCCTTGAGCGCCCAAAGCAGATCGGGATTTTCATCGGCATTGGTGTGAACCAATGTGCCATCGGCTGTGACAACATCTGCGGCAACCAGATTGTCGATCGACAACCCATGCCTGGCCCTCAGCCAGCCGATCCCACCTGAGAGCGTCAGGCCGGCGACACCGGTGTCCGAGATCAGGCCACCAGGGGTTGCCAAACCATGGGCTTGGCTCGCAGCGTCCACATCGCACCACAGTGCCCCGCCTTCGACCGATGCGATGCGCCTGTCGGCATCTACTGTCACCTTGCGCATCAGGCTGAGGTCGATCATCAGCCCATCGTTACAGACCGCGTGGCCAGCCACATTATGGCCGCCACCGCGAATTGAGATCGGAAGATCGTTACCGCGGGCGTGCTTGACTGCCGCGATCACATCGGTCGCGTTCCGGCAGCGCACGATCATCGCTGGTTGACGGTCGATCATCGCGTTCCACACTGCGCGCGCCTCATCGAACCCAGTTTCACCGGGCAATATTGTCTCACCCGCCAGTCCGCCGAGAGATAGGTTCTTGTCAGTATCCAAGCTGTTCATGATGCAATTCCTTTCGCGAATTAATTGGATACTATGCTTTCAACGGGGACCCCGTCAGTGGCAAGATGGCCAAAGATGCGGCATACTGGACAATCGAATATGGCAAAATTGTCAATACTGTGCCGTTTCAGACAGGAAGGTCCTATGAATATCGCCAAAAAGCCGCTCATCGTTTTACTCGCCGCCCCAGAAACATCCGCATCAGTTCTTTATGGTCTCTATGATGTGTTGATGTCCGCAGGTGCGGTCTATCCGGACATGGTGACCGGCGCGCCGGGCGATGAACTGCTGGATGTCCGCATCGTATCCGCGGATGGCAGGCCATTTCATTGTATAGGGAATGTTCCGGTTGAGCCCCAAAGCGCCCTTGGCAACATCGGCAATGCTGACGCTGTTGTGATCTGCGACATGTACACGTCGATCTATGACGTCCCCAGTGGCCGATACCCGCGTGAAGTTGACTGGCTCAAGCAGATGCACCGGCAGGGTGCGTTGCTGACATCGGTGTGTTCCGGCTCTTTGCTATTGGCGGAATCGGGGTTGTTGAACGGTCACCAGGCGACAGCGCACTGGGCCTATCGCGACATGTTTCAGCGGCATTATCCAAAAATCACGTTTCGTAATGAATCAGTGCTTTGCCTCGCAGCCGAGGCTGATCGGCTTGTGACGGCTGGTGGGGTCAGTGCATGGCACGATCTGACAGTCTATCTGATTGCGCGGTATTGTGGTTATCAGACCGCAATTGAAACCGCCAAGGTCTTCCTGATCAGCGGGCATTCTGAAGGCCAGTCCCCCTATTCGGTGATGACGCGCCCTATGGTTTCAAGCGATGGCCCGATTTCCGATTGCCAAATGTGGATCGCAGATCACTACGCCTCCGCCAAGCCGGTTGAGAAGATGGTCGCGCGATCGGGGTTGAACGCGCGGACCTTTTCGCGACGCTTTCGCGCGGCGACGGGCTTTGCCCCAATTGAGTACGTTCAAGCGCTTCGCGTCGAAGAAGCCAAGCAGATGCTGGAGACCGACCAGCTTTCGAATGACGATGTTGGCGTTGCCATCGGTTATGACGATCCGGCATCTTTTCGGCGCGTATTCAAACGCGGCACCGGGTTGTCACCTGCTGCATACAGGAAAAAATTTCAGCGCATCTCGCAGATCGCGCGCCCTCATTGACTCCGCTAACGCTAGAAACGGGCATATTTTGTTGAAATGCTCCAGATTTGAGACAGAAAGATGTACTTTTCCGCATCCGCTATTGGCCCGATAATAGGGAGATGCCGAGGCTGGATGAAACAACGACCACATTCGTCGAAATCGCCTATCAGGGTGGCGACGTCGCCCTTGGTCCTGCCGGTTTCGCGCTTATGCTGTTGCATCTGCTGTCGCGATATGCGGTGGAGAATGGATGCATGAGTGTGCAGGAAACCAAAGCTTGGTTCGATGAACAGATTGACCTTGCGAGGCGTGGGCGGTTTTTCTTCTCTCTGACCTACTATAGGATGAGTGCGATTAAGTCTTAGTGGTAAATGATGATTATTTTTAGAAACGCCCGCATTGCCGATGCGGATCGCTGCTTCGAAATCGAAGCCTCCGCCTACCAAGGCGACGAAGCCGCGACACACGCCAAAATTTCCAAACGGATCAAGACCTATCCTGAGGGTTTTCTGATCCTTGAAGTTGATGGGAGGGTTGTTGGCTTCATAAATTGCGGATGCGCCCATCAGGTCGAAATGTCGGACGAAGATTTCAAAGAGCTCATTGGCCACGACCCTGACGCACCGAATGTCGTCATCATGTCCGTCGTCGTGGACCCCGCCGCGCAAGGAAAGGGCCACTCAAGGGCGTTGATGGACGAGTTCGCCGGGCGGATGCGACGGATGGGCAAGGAAACTGTCTATTTGATGTGTAAGGAGCATCATCTGCCGCTCTATAAGAAGTTCGGCTATGGCTATCTGAGACCGTCAGCTTCCGATCACGGAGGAATGGTATGGCATGAAATGTCCCTGACACTTTAGACATGCGCAATGCCTACGGCGCCAACGACTTTTTTTCATCATGGGGCCTGAGATGGGGGCATTGTCAGGCGATTGTGCAGGCAGGTACCATGCGATCAAGTCGCGTTCGTATGAAGGAAAAACACCATGACTTTTCAACTGGAGGGCAGTGGTCCAAGTATCTACGAAAAAGTCATGGTGCCCCTTTGGTTTGGCAGATGGGCAGAGGCACTCATCGAATTGGTCGATCTTCGAACCTCGGAACGGGTCTTGGATATCGCCTGTGGGACGGGAGTTACGACGCGGCTCGCGAAAGAAAAGGTCGGATCAAAAGGACGGGTCGATGGCCTCGATATCAATTCGCCAATGCTAGTTATGGCAAAAGAGCTGGCAGGCAGCTTAGACATAAACTGGGTTGAAAGCGACGTGTGCAATAGCGGCCTTCCATCCGAGACCTTTGACGTCATCCTGTCGCAACATGGCTACCACTACTTCCCGGACAAGGCGCAGGCGCTTGCAGAGTTTTTGCGGCTTCTTGTTCCGGGCGGACGTCTGGCCTTCTCGATTTGGGATGGGCACAGTCCATACACGCGCGCGCTTTGCGCTGCTGTAGACCGCCATATTTCCCCGCAGATCGCGGAGAAGCAGCGCTCTCAGCGCGAAACACCGTCGGCGGAAGTTCTGCAAAGCCAATTGAGCGATCAAGGGTTCTGCGACGTAACCATACACCGACAAGAGCTTGTGATCGATGTGCCAATCGCCGCTGAGTTTGTTCCGCTGCATCTAGGTTCGATGCCAATTGCTGGTGCTTTTTTTGCACTTGCCGAAGACGCCCGTGCCGCATTGATTTCAGACGTCGCAGACACGCTCTCAGAATATGTTCAAGGTGATCGGTTGGTCTATCCGGACGCAGTGCACGTCGCGATAGGGTACAGATGAGTGCCCTCACAATAGCATACATCTGTCTGCTGTCCGCCGATCAAACATCTCTAAAGTGGTTCGTTTGGGCATGCCACGTCCCTTCAACAATTGACACATTTCTTGAGTCACTTGAATAATTCGGTCGACCGATTTAATATATACCAAATGGAGGCCCAATGAGTAAGACCCAAAAGACCAAGATCGAATTGCTGGAAGCGGCGCAACGCGTTCTCGTATCGGACGGGTATGCGGGGCTCAGCACGCGCCGGATTGGGGAGGCGGCAGGCACCCAAATGAGCCAGATCCAGTATCATTTTGGCTCAAAAGAGGGCCTCATTCTCGCACTTTTCGAACACATGAACGATGGCCTCGTCGAAAGACAGCGCTTGGCGTTCAACAACCCGACGCTCAGCGTTTCGCAAAAATGGGCTTTGGCTTGCGACTATCTGGATCAAGACATCGGGTCTGGCTACGTGCGGGTGTTGCAGGAACTGATCGCGGCAGGGTGGTCGAATCCGTCAATCGGCGATGCTGTCCGAACAGCGCTGGCCCAATGGCACGGGCTGCTGGCCGATCTGGTTGCGCAGGCCACTGAACGACACGGCCCCCTTGGCCCGCTTTCAAACGAAGGAATGGCCGCCTTGATCGCAAGCGCATTTATCGGGGCCGAGGCCCTCATACTGCTCGGCTACGAAGGCCGTGTGCATCCCATCCGCCAAGCGCTGCGTCAGGTTGGCGATGCTTTGGAAAAGCTTGAATCTCAACAATAGAAAGGTCGGCAAAATGCGTGCAAAACTTCCGCATACGACTGGAAAAGTGGATTGCGACGGCGTCAACCTGCACTATGAAATCTATGGTGAGGGGGAACATACCATCGTTTTCATCCCAACCTGGGCCATCATTCATTCGCGCTGCTGGAAATCGCAAATTCCGTATTTCTCAGAGAACTTTCGTGTAATCACATTCGATCCGCGCGGGAATGGAAAATCCGATCGACCTGACGACGCCGAAGCCTACAGCCTGGACGCCATCACAAGCGACGTCATTGCGATTTTGGATGCAACGCAGACGGACAAAGCGACTTTGGTTGGCTTCTCGTTTAGCAGTGCTGTCGCTTATTTTGTGGCCGCGAACTATCCAGACCGCGTCGAGGCCGTGGTGTCATCGGGTGCCTGGACACCGATTGTCGCGCCCTACGCCGAGCGTTTTGCCAATTTCACAGACGCGCCTGTAAGCCAGCCCAAAGCGTGGGAGAAATACAACCGCCAATACTGGCAAAGCGACTATAGCGATTTTCTGGAATTCTTCTTTTCCTTGGTACACAGCGAACCACATTCCACAAAGCAACAAGAAGATGCCTTGTCCTGGGGGTTGGACGGCGACGGCAAGATGTTGGCGATGACGCAGGACGGGCGGTTCGATGGCGCCGTGCAGCTTGATGAAGCCATGTACCGCAACGCAGGCTGTCCGGGGTTGTTGGTGGTTGGCGACGGTGATCAGATTACGCCACCTGCCGGAACGCACCGTATTGCCGAACTGACAGGCGGCGAAGTTCATACCTATCCCGGTGGTGGTCATGCCGTTCACGCCCGCTATCCCGCATGGTTCAACACGAAAATGCGTGATTTCCTAGCGGCGCATCTTGGCACACCCAAACCGGTCCGCCGCTCAAAACGCGATGCCAAGCGCGTTCTTTATCTGTCATCTCCGATTGGGTTGGGCCACGCGCGCCGGGATCTTGCCGTCACCCAGGCGCTGCGAAAGCTTCACCCTGATCTGAGGGTCGATTGGTTGGCACAGGATCCGGTCACTCGGTTCCTCGATGCCAATGACGAAACTGTGCACCCAGCCAGCCGCCTGTTGGCGAACGAAAGCACCCATATCGAAGCTGAAAGCGGTGAGCATGATCTGAATGCGTTTCAGGCGATCCGGTCGATGGACGAAATTCTGATTAAGAACTTCATGGTCTTTCAAGAGCTGCTTGAAGAGGAACCTTATGACCTTGTGGTCGCAGACGAAGCCTGGGACGTGGATCACTACTGGCACGAGCACCCTGATCTCAAACAAGCCCAGATTGCCTGGCTCACCGACTTCGTCGGCTGGGTCCCGTTTGAACAGAACGGTCCTCGGGAAGCGTTCCTGACCACCGACTATAACGCCGAAATGATAAGTCATGTGGAAAACAACCCGCATGTGCGCGACCGCGCAATCTTTGTCGGCGGACCAGAAGACATCATTGATCACAGCTTTGGCGATGGCTTGCCACAGATGCGCGATTGGATTCCCAAACATTATGAATTTTCCGACTATATCATCGGCCAGCATCCGTCAGAATTTGGGCCCCGCGCCGATCTGCGCGAGGCGTTTGGATATGACGATGGGCGTATCAACTGCATCGTTGCGGTCGGTGGGTCTGCTGTCGGGGCAAGCCTAATCGCACGTATTTTGTCTGCCTATCCTGTCGCCAAAGCGCAAATCCCCGACCTTAGAATGATCGTTGTGACCGGCCCTCGCCTTGATCCAGAGGCGTTCAATGTCCCCGAGGGCGTTGAGATGCGCGCCTTTGTCCCGAACCTCGACCGTCATCTCGCGGCCTGTGACCTCGCTTTGGTTCAGGGGGGGCTGACGACCTGCATGGAATTGGCAGCAGCGGGAACGCCATTCCTGTACTTTCCCCTACGCAATCATTTTGAACAAAATTTCCACGTGGCCAGTCGCCTTGAACGCTATAACGCAGGCCGAAAAATGGATTTTGCCACGTCTGATCCGGACAGGATCGCTGCCGCCATGATCGGCGAGCTGACCGCGCCTAGGGTTGCAAAACCCGTGGCCCAGGACGGGGCCGCCCGCGCAGCCGCGATGCTGGGCGAATTGTTATAGCGACAACTCTGGATGGTTGTGCGGTTCGCGACGCGATGGATGCCTTTTTGCCGGGGCGTGCGCGGTCCTCATACCGAATCTTGAAGTCTAATAGTGGAGCCAAACATGACCGATTTTGACGCAGAAAAGTTCAAGCTATCCACCCAGGCGCAATGGGATAATGTCGCCGCACATTGGAACGCGTGGGGGCCCCTCCTTGACCGTTGGCTAGGGCCTGCCACAGAGGTTATGCTGGATATGTGCGGCGTAACGTACGGATCCCATGTGCTGCATATTGCAGGCGGCTCTGGGCAAGACGCAATGCAAAGCGCCTTGCGCGTCGGACCCGAGGGTCGTGTTCTCTCTACCGACTTCTCCCTGCAATTGACGCGGCTTGCCAATGAGCAATTCAAAAACGCGGGATTGGCACACGCGCAAGCCGTGGAAATGGATGGCGAAAAGCTCGACGTCGAAGAACAGTCTTTTGACGCGGTGGTTTCGCGGGTTGGATTGATCTTCTTTCCAGATCAACGCGGTTCAATGAAAAGTCAGATTGCCGCTGTGAAGCCGGGCGGGTCCGTGGGCGCGTTGGTCTACGCAACGCCGCAGGAATGCCGGTTCTTCTCAGACCCAGTTGGTATCATTCGAAAGCACGCAGGTTTGCCTCCCCCGGCTCCGGGCCTGCCAGGGCCCTTTAGCCTTAGCGCTCCGGGGGTAATCGAACGCTTGTTCGAAGATGCCGGACTTTCCCAAGTCCAGACCCAAAAAATGGAAGCGCCTGTCTTAATTGAAAGTGCAAGAGAATGCCTTCGTTTCGAGCAGGAAAGTTTCGGGGCGTTGCATCAAATGCTGAGCGCTTTGGACGCCTCTGCAAAACAAGCAGCGTGGGACGATGTCGAGACAGCGTTGGCAGCCTTTGAGACGAGCGAAGGTTTCGTAGGTCCTTGTACGATGATTGCCGCTTCAGGGATTAGAATGTGAAATCAGCCGTTCAGATGTCCGGAATTTCTATAATCAGCTGCTGGGGGACTTCTTCGAAATCACACTTTGTCCACATCAAAATATTCGCTCGAACTTGCTGCGAAAGGGCAGCTCGAATTTTATGCGTCAGACTGGCTTTCAACGGCTGATTTGGAGACACCTGCTGCGCAGCAGTGAATCTCGCGCCGCAACTGCAAACGAATGCTGCGTCAGCAACATAGCAAAAGGCCAATGCCGGGAAAATTTGCATCGGAACTGTTCGTGCACCAAGGAGCGAAGGGCGGCTCTCACAATCGAAGATTGAGGATTGAGCCCTGGCCTGCCTCGCCGGACAAAGCGTTCTGACGAATTTCCCTTATCGCTGTCATTGCACCGCAAACGGTTGCATCTTTGGGACATGCGCGCGCGCAAACACATCCAAATAGCGCAGATCAGCGAGGCACAGATCCTATGACCAACAGGCTGGAACAACTCACCAAACGTATCCGCGACCTTGAAGAGGCGCTGGAGGCCGAACTTGCCGAAAAGCGCAAGGAACTGCGCTATCGGCTGGATCGCCGCCGCGCGGTGTTCGAAG
>Ga0316207_10000416_pt1 | contig 72044 bp, 47 predicted proteins | sample 6weekpyrite_MG_FD_204943 | JGI IMG/M metagenome (GOLD analysis project Ga0316207, IMG submission 204943) | Microbial mat bacterial communities from mineral coupon in-situ incubated in ocean water Damariscotta River, Maine, United States -... | ecosystem: Environmental > Aquatic > Marine >... | reverse complement strand
CAAGAATGATAAAAATTGGGATTATTGGATAAATGCCGGATAATTCTAATCATATTTCGAGTTTGATGTACTTGTTGGGTAAATTTGTTTTTACGCAGGGGAGCTGTGCGGCTCTAAACTTTAGTTATTAATGACGAATGTAAAAATTCAAATTGCCCAGCTTCCTTAAAATAAGTAGCATGAGCACTTTCTATTTGACATACCATTATTAGAACTAGATAGGTGACAAAATGAAACTTAAAATAACAACCCAAATTCAAATTTTACTCCAGTTTATAATTATTTTTGTTTACCAAAGAAAACCAATGTTGGCGCTAGTCGTATTAACCACACCGACATCAAATGCTTGAGTAGTATTGTGAAAGGATACAATAAATGAAGTTCTATCTAATATTGGAAGTGCATAACCAAATCCTACTCTCCCCCCTATCCCCCTGTCATCTATAATTTCCTCACCGATTTTTGAGTCATCGTAGACTAAATGTGAAACACCTAAGTCAGTATAAAGGAAAATGCCTTTACCAATTTTATCCAGATAATGCATATAACTTGGGCCAAAAAAAGCAATTGTTATAAATTCATTGTTGTATTTATCCCAAGTTCCAGTCAGATATTTAAAACCAAAAAGTGATTTTTTATTATTCAATATTGGCAAGTAAAAACCGATTAGTGAAGCCTCTCCATGGGCTTGGTGTCGATTCGTTGTCTTTTTAATTCGATTTACAGTTGAATTAATATCGCCTATATATTTTTGATATTGTGTTCCGATTGTTATTTGGTAGTACCATTTTTCAATGGGTCGATCATTCTCATTTAATTCACTAGAAAAGACTGGGTTGAGCGATAAAATCGTTAAAATAAAAATTATCTTTTTCACGTAAAATTATGACTCCAATTGAAAATTATCAATAGTTTTTGTGTAAACCATATTTTACAACAGTTGCCTAGCAAGACTGTTGCAATGAATTTACAGGTAAATGATTCAAAAAGATTTTTAAATGGAAAATGCTACTAAGTAGTATAGCGTATGAAATTATTTAGTCATATCTGAACAAACAATCACCAAAATAAATCGCAATAGATACTTGCTCTGGGACCGTTACTTGTTTTGAACAAACCAAACATTGTGCGTCGTTACAGCACTTGTTTTACTAAATTGCTCCCAGGAAATCCGAATATTTCCGGAATTGTCTTCCACAATATTGGGATTGAGTGCAACGACGTTGTTATCTATATTGTAATCGGCCAATAAATCTGGCGTATCATCCCAAGTGCCATCCACTGTTGCATGATTTACATAAACCCGATTTAATCCACTGAGCCATACCGCGTAGATATCGCCTGTATTACTGACTAACATTTTTAAATCGCTCTCCAAATCGGATTCCATTGCGCCAACGACAGATGGTACTGTCCAATTCATAACTTCACTATTTTCTACAGGATCGAATTCTATTAATGCAGCACTGGTTTTAAATCGAAGCTCGTAATTTCCACTTTGGTTAACAATCAATTCATTCCATGCCACGACAAAATGTCCTGCTTCTCCAATCGCAATTTGTGTTTCGCTAGGTTGGACTAAAACAATCTGATCATTTTGCTGTTTTTGATTAATATTTAATGATTGTATCCAGCTACCATCAAAACTCACAACGTAGGCATTGATAACATGGTTATTGATAAAATCCGAATCGATTATTATGATATTATTTTCATTGCTTAAGGACTTAGGATAAGTATTTTGAATCCCACTTGGTCCATCTTTAACATCAGACCAGCCTTGTGATGGGGAATAGGATGCTAACCTAACAGAAAAATTTGAAAGATTGTTTGGATTTGTCACTAACCATGCTAAGTTAATTTCACCATTATTATTGACAAATAGTGGTGTCAATATTTTCTCATGTTGGATAACAATAGATTGAGTCGCTTGCCAATCTGTATCGACACTATAATGCTTTACATTTGCTTGAACATCAAAAGTATCGGCCAGCTGTTCAAACCAAGCAACTGTCACTAAGCCAGTTGCATCAGATGATATCTGAATGCTATTTTTATCGATATCAGTTGATACTTCAGGAAGAATTACCTTTCCCCAGCCATTTGTTTGATCATACTGTATGACGTAAAGTTGATTTGAGTCACGTAACAGTCCAACCAATGATCCTGTTGATGGTACGCCTTTAATTAATTCGACACGAGCCACCGTGGTTAAATCATCGAATAGTGTTGTGTTTTCCAATAAGGATTCCCAGGCAATTCCATCCGCGCTGTGTCCTATGAAATTATCTGTGATATTTACTGAGCCGCCATTACTATTTTCTGCATAACTTAGCGAAAGGTTAACAATACTATTGTTCAATCCATCGATTAGTAACTGCCCTCTTTCAGCCGAATTATAATTAAAATCACCATTTCGAATAGATTGAATTGCTAGAGTCGGATCAGTCCAATTTTCACTGATAGGTGTGCTATCTATTCCATCACCACCATCAGTTCCGTTTCCTGAGTCACCACTTAAGGAATCTGAAATGGAACTCAACCTATTTGAACGGAAAACTTTGTAAACTTCATTTTGATTTACTGTTTGTTTGGATGTCCACATTATTGTTGGCGTATTCGTTTTATCTAAAACGATAGTCAAATCTTTCACGATTATATCTGCTGCTTTTGAAGTAAATATAATTTCTTTTTCTGACCAACCTACATTTGACAATATATAATTACTCGCGACAATATTTGTTTCATCCGCGGAAACTTCTTTCCAAATTAAACTTGATTCTCCCAAATTATTTAATGTGATTTCTATACCAGCAGCAACATAATTTTCGGGAATCATTTTCGCTACTTCTGCATTTTGCCAGCCAGTTATCGGATCAAATCGTTTTGATACTATTTGCTGCTGAACTATTGCATTATTATCTATATCAAATGCTTCCAGCGTTTCAAGCCAAGCTACCGAGATGAATCCGCTCGGATTTGTCGCAAAACTTGGTATTGAAATTTGATTTACGGTATCAGAATTTTGATTTAGCACAAATGGAAACTGCCAACCATTTAATGGATCAAATGTAATTCCAAAAACAGTATGGCTTAAACCATTTTTTTCATGTAGCAAAAGATTTACACTTTTTGTGTCAGGCGACGCGCCAACCACACCGGTTAACACTTTATTTAACTTAATACCACTGGATGTAATATTACTAATCTGTCCCCAAGTTTCATTGGTTGCATTATACGTTGCAGTTTTTAGTGCATAAGTACTCTGCCCAATTTGTTTTTCTATCCAAACCACATGAATAATATTTTCACTATCGATTGTTGCCATCAAAATCGAATTTGAAATTTCATACGCATCAAAATTGGTTCGATATAAAACTTGAGGTGTGACCCATTCATTTTCCGCGGAACGTTTATATATTCTTAATGCAAATCCTTCTATTACTTGCTCTTCAACTAAGAGATATTGACTTCCATCATTTGCCGAAATCACCTGATGACTTGTACTATTTGGTAATTCCATGTTAGTTGAAAAGGCGCTTGTATCATTTTGGAATTCACTGGTAAATGTTTTTCCATTTTGATTCCAAATCGCCATGCCACTATTTGTTGTTGGCGTGATCGTTAAATTAGCATTTCTAGCAAAATTCTCATCATATCCTGTCGGTAAAAAATTTGAGTCTGTTGGATCGGACCAGATAAAACTTCCTGTATCATCCAAACTGCGACGAATAAGGTTAAATTTTTGTTTTGCATAGCGAGAGTTTTGATCAAGATTGGAATGAAAATTCCATTGTGCAAACAATTCACCAGTATCATTTATCTTTAACTTGGGAGGTGTCATTATCGAACCCAGGTTTTTAGCAATTTCTGTCGATTGAATCAACTCTGCGACTGTCCAAGAACCCGTTATAATATCAACACTCGGCTCATCACCAGATCCCGCATCATCGTCTGATGATCCCGAGCCATCATCACCCGAATCATCCTCACCTGAGCCAGTGTCATCGGTAGTATTAGAAATTGAAAACTTTCGTTCTACTTGATTCAAAACAAATACATGATTATCACCATCTAGTTCCTTACTCGGCCATATTACAACTGCTGTATTATCAGCAGTTACGGACGTAGATACGGTTATTATATTTTCATCTAAAATTGCTAATTGAATTATGGTTTCTGGCGTTAGCCAAGTCCCACTATTTATAGGCCGTATGCTTGTTATTAACGTTTTATTCGTATCATCTACTTCCAACCATGTGGTAATAGCATCACCACTTTGTGAAATAACAACATTCAAATCACTTATATTGGAAGAAGTCGGTGTATTTATGACTTGTTGTATATCACTCCAACCGGTCTCATGGGTATATAATCGAGACAAAATCAAATTACTTGATGGTGTTGCATTCACGTCAGATTCCACCCAGCCTACCAGTACATCACCTGCCGCGTTTTGGGATATTGCAGGCAAAGTAATAGCTTTATTCGCATCATCTTGACTGTTTATATTAACTGGAGTTTCCCAACCGTTTGTCGCAGTATATTGAATTGAAAATAAGTTTGTCGTATTGACAATTTCTTGATGTAAAATTACGTTTACACTATCACTACTGGAGTTTGAGCTAATAACGCCAGACCTGAGAGAACCTAAGCCTATTTGGTCGTTAATACCAATTTCTGATATCACATCCCAGTTTCCCGTACCCGTAACGAAATTTGCGGTTTGAAGAGAAAATACATCGCCTTGCCGCTGCACCCAGACTACTCTGATATTATTGTCACTATCAACAACAGATATCTTGAAATGATTCATAACAGTAAACGGATTTGTATTGTCCGCGCGAATCAATTGAACTGGATCTGACCATTGATTTTCACCTGTTCGTTGATACATATTTAATGCATACCCATCATCAACAACAGTATCCATAAATAAATAACTATTTGTTGTTGTATTTAAAATCTTGGGTCTAAATCCATTTGGCAACGCTACATTGGCGGCAAAGACTCCTGTACTACCATTAAACTCACTCGTAATAATTTCAGCAGCATCTTTCCATATGGCAATGCCATTCGCATTCTCGTTTGTTGCGCCTGGAATGGGAAAAAATTCAAAATCTCGAGAGGTGGCCGTATACCCAAATGGACTATAGTTTGTTGATGACCAACTAATGTTTCCACTATCATCAACATCGCTTCGGGAAATGGTGACATCTTGTTGTTCAAATTCTCCCTCGGAATCGGGATCTAACAATGTTTGCCAATAACTAAATAGATTTCCATCCGGCGAATTTGAAAGTGATACCAATCCGATCTCAGCTTCATTATCAACAGACACAATGTTGGAATTAACTTGCAAATTAGGCAACCAATTGGGATTATCACTATTGGAATTACCTGTAAAGATAGATCCATCGATTGAATATTCAACCAATTCCGACAAAATTGATTTTTCTGCAATCATTAATCGCTTAGCCAGATAAATAGTTAATACATCGTTAAATTCGGTACTTGTCGGTAGTATCCAAGAAATCCATGGCACACCATCTTGTGTAATCAAGCTCATTGGATGAACTAATTGATTTTCTGGAAAGGTTTGAACTAACTCTTTTTTTGACCAAGCTTTGCCCGGTAATTGTATCGTACTAAATAAATGTTGGACGTTAGCATCATCTTTTTCAATCCATATTCCATGAACTAAGCCTTGATTATTAATGCTGAGTTGCAGTCTAGATTCAATATTGCCAACACTACTATCTGCGACCTTAGTCACTAAGCTCCACGCGTCACCAGGTATTTTTCTCATCATGACAATTTCAGAGACGTTTGTTGCGTTATCAGTCTCAACCCACGCTACCGCTCCTGTTTCAGCTAAGTTAAAAACATAACTAAGATCTTCACTAGAGATTTTTTTTGTTTCTGTTTGTAAATCTCGCTGAACTGGTGCTTCCCAAACATCCGCCGTATTATTATCAATTGAATATATCGCTTTGTTAGTACCATCATCTTGAAATAAAACTAAAGACCGAAGCTTGCCCACAGAACCTGAAATAATTGCCGTTTTAATTGACGATAATTCAATTCCACCACTGTTACTAGAATCAATAATTGTGGACACATTGCTCCAAGTGTTATCTGCAATATTATATGTCGCCAAATTTAGTTTAGTGCTATTATCTTGCTCTTCTAACCAAACACCATTTATATTATTATCTTCAGATGCCGATGCTGTTAGAAAATGGTTTGGCATTGAAACTTCACTGGTTTCATCAGCTCTAGCCAATTGAACTGCATCACTCCAAGAAGCAGAGTCAATGCGTTTGTGAACGCTTATCCCAAATCCATTTTCGAGATGATCTTGTTTAACAATATATGCATCGCCATTAGAATTAACGACTATTTGAGGTGCATGTCCGTCGGATATAACAGCCGTTCCTTCAAAAACTCTTGAACCGTCACTCGATTTCAGAAAAGTACTTACATTATATTCAGTTCCATTATGCCATAATGCATAGGCTTCATTTTTAACTGAATTTACAGTAAATTGAATGTCTGTTGCATCATTTGTTATTCCCGCTGGGAATAATGATTGATTTGTTAATTCACTCCACTGATGATCTGGATTTGATTCTTCACCATGCAGTAATTTTAAAGTTTGAGTTTCTATATCGCCATCTACTAAATTATCTATCCAACTGAGATGAATATTTTGATTAGAGCTCTGAAGAATTTTTTGAGAAGATACTGTGGGTGCTTCTCCCAATGCAAATTGTGATGTCACAAGTACATCAGGTTTTCCCCAGTAACCGGCTACAAAATTATCTCCATCGGTAATTTCAATAAATGGTGATTGTGGTTGCCTCAGTGCTTCATCTACAAAATCTGTGCTGGGGTCATTATTAGTTCCGGTATCAGAATTTGGATCGCTTGCTGTAGTCTCAGTGTCAGAGCTTCCTGAACAACCACTTAATAACAACGCGATTGTCAGCGTCAGAATTAACGGAAATCGTATTAAAACTAATACAATCGAATTGGTGTACATGTATCACTCCTCACACTTCTGTTCTAATTTGAGAACCAAAAATCCAATTACCATTTGGCTCTTGAAATTACTCAAACAGACTTTAATTATTTTATTAAACTCTTTTAATTTATATCCTTAACCATTTTTTTTATTTTTACTGGCTAATTTATGACAGCCTTGATCTCTGCAATGTTTTCATATGTAATATTTGTTGGATCATCATATAGAGTCTTGAATGTATTGATATATTCATGTTTATCTAAATCAGTAAACAAATCTTGGGCATATCGATAAGCTATCGACTGATAATTTAACTCAACTTCAACACTATAAGCTTGTCCTGACTCAAGTGGAATTTGATAATCCACTTGGTCAACTCCAGCAATAAAATTATTATCTGCAATCGCAAGGGCACCCGGTTTTACATCGTCTGTTGCAGCACTTTTAATTAAACCTTCTGGCAATAAGCGATTGTCTTTTAAATAAGTGGAGCCGTTTAATAGTGTGTAGGTTACTTGGTTTTTTGTATCACCCATTATTGACTCATATACTTGTACCTGATCTGCTGTCGTTATGACATTATGATGCTTTTCAAACTCTACAGCATTTATATCTGCATCCACACCGACAATGCTTCCATCACGATTTAATGCGCCTGATTCAAATACTATTTCGGAAGCACTATTTTTTACCGTGACATGAAGGTAAGCACGTCTTGCTGGGTAACCCGATGGCAACTTATGCCCAGTTAAATTTTTGATTTCAACTGTAAAATTTAAAGATCCTTCGGTATTACTACTCTTTACAATTGCTAAACTAGCAGCACTTTTTAACATATCTCTCGTACGCTGCAGCGTGACTTCAAAACCATTTGCTTTTACGCCTAACTTTTCACGATTTTTATTAAAAATATCTAATATATAAGTGTTACCACCCACGAAATAGTGTCTGGAAAAGTTATCTCGTGGCACATCCGGACCTATTGAAGAAATTTGAACGCCGTCTGTTTCCGGCATATGACAATCTTGACAGCTCTTGCCATTCGTCTCATCTGCAAATCGACTTTGCTCCCATTCGTTATATATATTTTGTTCTGGAAACGTTGCACCGGTTAATTCTCCCGTTTCAATATCAACAACATCAGTGTAAAGGTTATGACATGCTGAACATAATTTGGAATCGGACATATGGCCCGAGAACATTGGCGTAAATCCTGTTGTTCCGATCATTGTGCTACCCTGCGGATCCGAAACCGGACCATATATAGTTTTTTCCGAATTGATAGAGTAATTACCAGTAAATCCGGCGGTAGTGCCTAACTCTGGCGTATCTTCAATTTGATGGCATACAGAACAACTCACACCATCCATGGCAAGATTATATAAATTATGATTTTCTGATAAAAATCCTGGCGGCAATAACGCAATTACGTCACCTTTTTTACCAGCTTCTACATTCGCCATGGGTGTGTGGCAGCGACTGCATTTTTTTTCAATGGCAGACTTTAAGGCAGGATTACGGATTGTTTCACTAGCCATTTTTGCACGGAACAATGGATCTCTTGCAGAATTAGCCATCATGGTTGATGCCCAATCCAACTCCACAGAAACATCCGTATCATTTTCATCAACTAAATTATTGTGGCAAATTTTACATTCATCTGATCCGGCAAAATGATCTGTCAAAAACTTAGCATCACTGCGCACTATGGAATCTGGAATGGCGTTGTCGACCACCCCAGTCTGATCTCCAGATGTATCCGGATTTACCTCTCCTGGAATTGCTTCGTCGGAACTTGAACCGCAGGCAGTGAGTTGAAAAATTATCACTAAACCCAATAAAAACGGGATTCTCATATGTTGATTTTCCTAATTCGATTTATTCGTTTTTTCGTATTACTTAATTAACCAGAGATATAATCCTAATCAATAATCACTGGCTAACTATCTCACCACACATTAATCGGAAACTAATAAACCACGCAATTACCCAAAATAGTTAGTTAAAATTTAGGCTTGTGTGCACGTTATTCTGATTTATATTCAAACATGATCGCAATAACGGTTTCATATATAACTGATTTCACAATAATTTTATCCACTACGTGATTGACGCAATACAACATATTAATAATAAATACAAGAGCTTAATGCGTTATGAAGTGACGATCCAGTTAGCTTAAATTTGATTTTTTATTAGTAGTTATGACTGAATTTTTTGGAAAAACTCTAATTTATTTTATGAAAGCACAAAAACTAGTCTGCATTTCTCACAGCAAATCGGTCGCGAAAAAAATCAATAAACGCTCTCACTTTGGCCGGCATATGTTTTCGATTTGAGTACATTGCGAAAACCTGGTTTATTGGCAAATTGTTAACTTCCACCTTCGTATGAGGCAACAGTTCAACCAATTCACCAGAATCCAACAATGGGTGAATGAGTAAATCTGGTAACACTGTAACGCCCATATGTTGTAACACACCAGCTAGCATGACTGGAACCGTATTTGACGAAAGATTTCCGTCTATATCAATTTTTTGACTAATGTTATTTTCTGTTATTAATAATTGTTTATATTCTTCAAACAAAATCCAATTATGATTATGTAAATCAGTAATCGTTTTTGGCTTCCCTCTTTTTTGTAAATAATTAGGCGTAGCACACATAACCATTTTCACATTACCTAAAGGCACAGCAACATATGAGCTATCTTTTAAAACACCAACGCGTATTACAACATCCAAACGATCCTCAATCATGTCTTGAAATCGATCATTACATTCAATATCCAATTTCAAATCGGGATAACGATGTAAAAACTCGCCAAGGTAAGGGGTGATTTTAGCTTCAGTCCAGGTATACGGCGCTCCAATTTTTAGCGTACCGGATGGGCGATCTTTAAAACCACTTATGGAAAACCCTGCTTCAATCACGCTGTGTTGAATATGACGTGCTTTCTCATAGTAAATTTGACCAGCTTCTGTAAGACTCAGTCGACGTGTGGTTCGTTGAATTAAACGGACTCCCAGATAATCTTCAAGTGCACTGATTTGTCGAGATATCGATGGTTGAGACACTGCCAACCGACGAGCACTTTCTGAAAAACTACCGCTGTCTGCGACGGAAATAAAAATCTGCATTAGCCTCAATAATTGACCGTTTTCCATACCAATCGAGCTCATTTATTTATAATATGAATAAATACTATAGCAAATCAAGTTATTATCAAACACTGGGTTTTAGTGAATAATCACAAATAGAAACCAACAAGGAAATCACATTATGAACTCATTTGAATTTAAAGGTAAAACGGCATTGGTTACAGGATCTAACCGAGGTATTGGTAAGGCTTTTGTAAATGCACTGATTAGCGCTGGTGCCAGTAAAATTTTCGCAACAACACGAACGACTGAAAATTTTATCCCAGACATTTCTAATCAAAGTGAAAAAGTTGAGCCATTTCTGTTGGACGTAACCAATCCTGAACAAATTCAATCTGCAGCTGATCAAATTTCATCGTTAGATATTTTGATTAATAATGCTGGTATTGCAAACGCTTCCAATAGCACATCGGATCATACTCTGGAAATTGCTCGTTTAGAAATGGAAACCAACTTTTTTGGACCTATGCAATTAACCAGCGCATTATTACCCGTTTTGAAAAAGTCTCCCCAAGCAGCAATTATTAATGTCTGTTCCATAGCAGCAATCAGTAATTTTCCCTCCATAAGTCCCTATTCCGCAACGAAAGCAGCGCTTCATTCTTTTACACAAGGATTAAGAACAGACTTAAAAAATACAAATATATGCGTGGTTGGAGTATATCCAGGGCCAATTGATACGCGAATGGCGGAAGGATTTGAAATGGAAAAACCAAATCCTCTGCAAGTAGCTAACAAAACATTTAATGCATTGAAGGAAGGAATTACCGATGTAATGCCTGATGATTTTTCCCAACAAATGTATAGTATTTTTTTAAAACATCCCCACGAACTTGAAAAAGTGTTTGCTGAAATGTAGGGCTGCATTGGAATCTTGTTTCAGTATTAGATATAACTCCTTCAAGCAAGATTCCAATAATTCGACATTAGCGACATTTTTAACTAGAGCTTGTTAAGAGTTTTGCTTTGCTTCTGAATATTTGAAAATCGATTCCCAATAGAAAAGTGATTTACATCAACAAGTATGGATGCAGTTTCCCGCAAAGTAATTAAATTGAGCTCGTCATTTAATTTTGTATTTTTTTCAGACTCTAAATCAGCATTACTTGTATCATCTTCATCTAAAGAAACAATTTCCAAACCCCTGGACTTACGAAATTCATTGAGACGTTGGTGCCTGTCTTGCTCTCGTTGTTCCCGTTCAAGGGTTCGTTTAGATTCAACCAATGACACCTCTTTTTGTTTACTCACTTTTTGCCTTATTTTTTCCTGGTTAAGCAAAAAATTAAATCCACTGTCAGATTCCACTCGTACTTTATGCTTCATCCTTACATTATCCAGGTTTGATAATAAAAGGCGATTAGGTTTGTATTGAGTAGCTGGTATTTCAGCCCATGGCAAGGCGTTTTCTAATGAACGCTCACCTTGCTTATCATTGTTAACTGTTGTAGGAAAAATGATATCAGGTATAACACCTCTGTGTTGTGTGCTATCACCATTTATTCTAAAAAACTGAGCCATTGTAATTTTTAATTTACCTAATTTGTTCTCACTGCCTTTGGCATATTTATTCAAATCAATGATTGTTTGTACCGTTCCTTTACCAAATGTAGGTTCTCCAACGATGGTGCCGCGCCCATAATCCTGTATAGCACCGGAAAATATTTCAGACGCCGATGCACTATGCCGATCAACCAACACTGCAAGTGGGCCACTATAGGCAATGTCATTATCCGTATCTTCATATAATTGGATTTTGCCATTGCTATTTCGAATTTGAACCACTGGTCCTGTTTTGATAAATAAGCCCGTTAACGACACGGCTTCAACCAGTGATCCACCACCGTTTCTTCGCAAATCTACGACAATTCCATCAACATTTTCTGCTTTCAACTCATCGATAATTTTTTTCGTATCTCTGGTCGTACTACTGTAATCTTTATCACCACGAGCTGATGCCGCAAAATCCAAATAAAAGGTAGGAATTTCAATTACGCCAATTTTTCGATTTGTCTTGCCATCGGGAATTTCTAATACAGACTTTTTAACTTTTTGATCTTCCAGTTTAATTTTATTTCTAGTGATAGTGACATATTTGTCAGCGCCATCTGGGCCACTTGATTCAGGTAAAATATGCAGTTGAACGATAGAATCCTTTGGGCCACGAATCCGGTCAACAACATCATCTAGTCGCCAACCAATGACATCATCTACCTCTTTTTCTCCTTGACCCACACCGATAATTTTATCCCCAGCATGAACTTGCTTACTAAGATCTGCCGGTCCACCTTTAATGACACGTTTAACAACAGTATACTCATCAACAGTTTGCAAAACAGCGCCAATGCCTTCAAGGGAAAGGCTCATGTTGATATTAAAATTTTCAGATGTTCTTGGAGAAAAGTAAGCCGTATGAGGCTCTAGATTTCTAAGAAAAGCATTAACAAATAATTCGTAAGCGTCTTCTGCGTTAAACTGACTAAGGCGAGTCTTAATTCGTGTATACCGCTTAGTTAAGGTTTCTATTAATTCTTTATCTTTTTTGCCGGCCAGCATTAATGTCAAGTAATCATTTTTCACTCTTTGGCGCCATAATTCATCTAGTGCATTAGTATCCTCGGGCCAATCTGCATTTTCACGATCAAATTGATAGGATTCTTTAATGGAAAAATCAAAACTATCTCCTAAACGACTTATCGCATAGTCCACTCTTTCATTTCGACGAAGAACAAATTTACCAAACATTTCAAAAGCTGGTTTCAAATCTCCTTTTATCAATGCATCATCAAATTTCGTCTTATATTTGGAAAATTGATTAATATCTTGTTTAGTAAAAATATTTCGATTTGGATCTAAAGTTTTCAAGTATTCATTAAATATTCTCTTGGATTGTTCGTCGTTTAAATCACTTTGTTTGTAATGATATTGATCAACGAAATTTGCAATCAGCATGGTTGAAATGCGGTGCTGTGGCAAAGGCGTAAGATCACTTTGCGAAATTGCTTGTAGCGGATTAATTCCTAACAAAAAGAGTAAAACAGCAACTAATATATGTTTTTTAATCATTATCTTAACCAAATAATTATTGAATGAAATTTGAAGAATATAGACCACAGGTTAACAACAAAATTTTAATAAGATCCTAAATCAAATCCGCATAAGTAAAATTCATTTTATGAATTAATAAAATTTGCTCACTAAGATTATGTAATAATCAATATAGTTACAATTACTTCGACAGATTATTAGGCATTTATCTGCAAAATCTGTGCATCGATTAGCAGTCAATCAAGCCTTAGCGTAATAAAAACACACAATTTAACAAAAATTTAGATATATGCGTCACCAAAAACAAATTTTACGTGAAGATCCTAACGCAGCTACCCTACTTTAAATGTCTTTTTGGCAGAACTCATATTTTACCTATCTCAATGACATACGCATGTGATATCAATTATAGCCTTAATCAATACTCTTATATTATCCTAGAAAATAATATTAACCGACTTGAAATGTAAAAATTGGTTTTTATTAACTCAAAACTCGTCAAGCGGTATATCTAGACTTGATGGAAATGATCAAATAAAGGACAGCAAATGAAAATTGATATAGATCAATTGAAAATGACTCATGGAGGCTTATTAACAATACTGTTAATAATCTTAGCTTGCGCTAGCAATGCATCCCACGCTCAAAATGAATTTGACGAATTTAAAGCCTGGCAAAAACAAACCGTTGACGATTTTTCTGACTATAAATCAAAGCAAGATAAAGAATTTTCCAATTTTTTAAAAATGGATTGGGTGGGATTGAAAACGGCAAAAGCAAAACCATTGTATAAAAAGAAGAAAATCATAGAACCACCGAAAGCACCGCCGGAAAAAATAATTGCCCAAACAGCAAAACCGGTTTTAGTTAACATTCCAGAAAAAAAAGTCATTTCCCGGAAACCAAGCGCTATACCAAAACCCCCTACCAAACCTATAAAAGGAAATACGATTCAATTTGATTTCTACGGAGTCAACCTAACTGTCCCCTATGACAAAGTCATAAAAAAGAAAATGCATAGCAAAATTGATAAAAATACAATCAGTAAGCAATGGGAACGCTTAGCCAAATCAAACTACGAACCTATGTTAAAGCAGCTAAATCAATATCAAAAAACGCTAGACCTCAATGACTGGGCTTACGCTTTGCTAGTAAATCAAGCGGCAAAAAAATTGTATCCTAATAAAAAAAATGAACAAGCACTCTATTCCTGGTTTGTATTGATAAAGTCTGGATATAAAGCGCGACTCACATATAAAAAACGTAATATCTATCTCTTACTTGCAACGAAGCAAAAGATATTCGCCGCGCAATCCATTAAGTACAAAAGTATCAAATATTATGTATTAAATTTTGATGGGGGCATTCAACCCAAATTGGAAAAGGTATTTACGTACAATGGTGATTACCCAGGAAGCAACCAATTATTTGATATGGTACTACAAAAACAAATCATTACTGGTGATGACGAAACAAAAAGAAACTTAGAATTTACCTATGCTAATAAAAATTACAAATTCAACACTGTTAACAACACTCACATGGTAAATTTCATGAAAACATATCCCCAAGTTCACTGGGATACGTATTTTAATTCAAACATTAATTCATTTGCTCGGCAACAAATATCAAATCAATTAAAACCTCATTTGACAGGATTATCCGAACAGGAAGCCGTTAATTTTTTACTGCGTTTCGTACAAACATCATTGAAATATGCAACAGATCAAACTCAATTTGGTTACGAAAAACCCTTATTTCCTGAAGAATCATTATTTTATCCATCATCTGATTGTGAAGACAGGTCATTCTTGTTTGCTTGGTTAGTACAAGATTTACTGGGTCTTGATGTCATAGGCTTACATTACACTGGCCACATGGCAACCGCAGTTCGATTAAATATGAAGCTTAATGGAGACACGGTAAATTTTAAAGGTAAAACATATTTGGTAGCGGATCCAACTTATATTAACGCCAATGTAGGAAGAGCCATGCCAAAATATAAGAATTCGAAGGTGGAAGTTGTGGAGATTAAGAAAATATAATATTCCAACAAAACTGAATTTCTATGTTAATATTTTTAAGACGCGTTTATAGAGTATCTGATTAAATCACTAAGGAAAAAATATGATTATCGAAGTCGAAGGTGATATTTTACAAAGCAAAGCACAAGTCATTGCACATGGCGTGGCAGCAAATGACCCCATGAGTCAAGGCCTCGCAAAATCGTTACACGAAAGCTTGCCCGCAATGCACAAAGAATATCATCAATGGTGCCACACCCATCATCCTAAACCCGGTGAAATATGGTCATGGATCTCAGAAGATAATGTTTGTATTGTTAACCTCATAACACAAGAGGGTGGATATGGCCATGGCTCTCAAGCGCGCCCCGGCAAGGCCACACTTAAAAACGTGAGCCATGCCTTACATGCGTTAAATAAATTTGTCATAGAAAATAAATATGAATCACTTGCGATACCGCGTGTAGCGACTGGTGTAGGTAATCTAGATTGGGCAGATGTATTTCCAATTATACAAAAACAACTTGGCGACTTGGATATTCCTGTTTATGTTTATTCTGAATTTATTGAAGGATTACCGGCTAATGAAAATTAATACTATGTCGTCTTTACGAATTATAATAAGAATATCTAATGAACTAAAAATTTAAGTCCTTTTGGGAGTATTATAAATTCTTCGTCAATTTTTTATCCCTCTGACAAACATTCGATATTTGAAATATTTCCTACCCACGATAATTGCTTTTCATGCCATACATTTAGTTTTGGCGCTAACTCAAACGAGGAATTTAAGGTACCAATGTACACCATACAAACCTCGGGATATTTATCGTGTGTATTAAACAATGGTGTTCCACATAGATTGCAAAAATGTTTGACCCCATCATTGGCAACATATCGATTTAATAAATTTTCACCCATTTCAATTTTAAATGACGTTATCGGAAATATTGCATACGTTGAAAAAGCTGATCCATTGTGATGTTTACACATATCGCAATGACAATTTATGATATTCACCGGTTTTTCATTTATCGAGTATGCAATTGCGTTACAACCACATTTCCCGTCGTATGTATTCATACTAATTCCTCCATTGTTTTTTTAACATAAGCCGGAAGTGACACATTTTATTGGAGATGGTAATCACTTATTTTATAGTGTAAATCACCAAACCAGTTATATTCACCATTCGCTAAAGAAATAATGGCTAATCCTTTATCTGGAATACGACTAATGGCAGAACTAAATCCATCGTACTTACCATTATGTAAATAAATATTTGTATTTGGATCTGCATTAAGTGCATGTACTCCCCACCCATATCCGTAATTTTCGGACACATACGAGGTATATGCTTTTGCCAACGTTTCTTTACTCACTAAAATTTCAGTGTAAAGTGCTTGGTCCCATTTAATTAGATCATTGAATAGATACCACCGGGCCCGGTAGTAAGTTGATTATAATCTCTCAATGAATACGAACCATCAGCATTGGATTTATAACCAATGACTTTGTTATTAATATCTGGTGTTGATTCATCATAAACGATAGAGTTTGTCATTTCCAATGGATCAAAGATTTCTTCTTTGAGAAACGAACCTAATGATTGGCCCGATACACTTTCAATAATGTGCGATAAGGCAATATATCCACTATTGGAATAACTGAATCTTTCTCCCGGCGTAAAATTTAATACTCGATTTTCAATCAGCTTTTCCAAAACATCCGTATTAGTGACCTGTTCAATTGAGAATCCTGGGAGATTGGCGTAATTGGGAATTCCCGACTGATGTGTTAACAAATAATGCACTGTGATTTTCTTCCATTCATTTGGCGTATCTGGAAGATAAGTCGACAGCTTTTCATCGTAGGTAAGTAATCCCTTCTCTCCCAGAATCATTACTGCCATGGCTGTGAATTGTTTGCTGACTGAAGCAAGATAAAATGGAGTATCAGAGGATATAGCAATTTGATCTTCAATATTGGCCAATCCATAACTTTTCCGGACTACAACAGCATTATCTTTAACAACGGCAATCGAAATGCCGGGACCCGACTCATTTTTTATCAGTTGATCGATATAAGAATCAATGTTTTCTTCACTCGTGAGTGCATAGTCAAATGATGGCGGTGGAATGGCAGGATTCAGATTATTGTTGTTTGAACAAGCAATTGCTAGTTGCAAAAAAACAAAAACAATCAAACCATTCAAGATACAATTTATTTTCAAAATACCTGCCTGGATTTTGTTTTACTTTGTATAACAAAAACCGGAAAGCATGTAAATTATTAATTCACACAAAAACGCATACTGGAATTGAATGGCTAATAAATAGATTGAATGAATAGATTCCACTCAACACTATTATATTATTTTGTAAAAGTTTCGCATTCAATTAACTGGAGCAACCACAGGAGGTGGTGGTAAACGAAAACCATCGTTTAAGGTTTCTAAAAATTCTGCAATGGCCTCTTCCTCCATTGGTGTCAATCCAATATCTCCAATGACAACACCCGTTGTTAAATTTTCAGATACTTCTGGTGCTGGCCATATCCCAGGTACATCTCTTGTGTTATAAAAACGCACCACCTCTTCCAATGATTTAAACAGCCCGTTATGCATATACGGTGCTGTGCGTTCCAAGTTACGCAAATGGGGAGTTTTAAATTTACCATTGTGTTCTACCAATTGCGTAATTGCACCGAGTCCTAAATCAATGGTATCTGCAGGAAGTAAATTATATGGAAATTCCGTATTGGGAGGCACACCAAGATTAAAATATTTAAAATTGGAAAATATATCTGGTTTCGTGGGATCATTTACGCTATCGATTACATGACAGTGATCGCAATGCGCTTTACCAACAAATAATTCCAATCCCAGTGCTTCTTCTGGCGATAATTCTATTCGCCCTTGTTTATAATAATCATATTTTGAAGTAAACGCGTTTAGCTCAATACTTCGTTCGAAAGTTGCGATCGCGTCCGCAATGTTATCATAGGCTAGCACCGGATCATCAAACGCTGTTGGACCGTATACGTTTAAAAACATTGGAGCATATGTCGCCATCATGACATCACTCACCACCGTTTCTAAACTAGGATTATTCATTTCAAGCGGATTTAAAAAAGGTGCTTTTGCTTGATCAACTAAATCAATTTTTCGACCATCCCAAAAAAGGCCACCAACTGTATCAGCAGGCGTTGCGCCAATATCAAATGAGGGTATAAATTTCACATAACTTGCGCTCAATGAATTTCGTACACCAAAATTTCCAGGAATGACACCCTCTGAAACAGGAAGCAATTTATCCGGTTCAGAAAAACCATATCCTGGCGCGTGACATGACGCACAGGATTGTCCTGCGGGTTCAGATAAGTTTTTATCAAAAAACAACTTTTTCCCTAATGTTTCTTTTAGCGTCAAATCATCTTCGTCGTCATACCGTGGTTTAATCGATTGCTCAGATCCAATACTTTCATTAATACTTTTTTGTTTGGAATTCACTGCAGAAGGTTGTTGTTCTTGGGAACAAGCAACAATAAAAATGGTAATTGCAGAGATAAAAATGTGATTTGCTGAATTCATTTTAACTAACCTTTCTAATCGATAGCTGCCATAAAACTGGAGATAAAAAAGATCGAAGATTTAGGTTAGTCTCGACTACTGCGCCGCCAGAGTTTGCGGGCAGAATGGCACAAATTAACTGATTCTTAACTGAATTGGGTTTGTCATTTATCGATTGATATCACACAGTTTTTGTGACCAAATTCTCTTTCAAATAAACAATTACCTCTTTCATCCATTTCCTGCCAAACAAGAGCCAATTTATGCGAATTGTCTCACAGCAAAAATCCACTATCTGGGATAAGCTGTTTACTGTTTTTAACAGAAAGAATTGGTGCATTACGATGAAAAAATTAAACACTCCAACATTAGTTGAAAAAAACGTTAACCTTGAAAGAATGATTAGTCGAGCTGCTGTTTTAACATTGTTAACTGTTTTTACGTTTGCTTGCGCAACTCAGAAAGTTGAAAAAGAACAAATGCCTGAGCCAATTCAAGTTGATCCAACGCCAATCGTTAAAAAAGTGGAGCCTAAACCTACTCCAATTGTGGACAATAAAATTGATGTGTCACCAACACCACCAACAAATCAATCCATCGTTTATTTTAATTTTGATTCGAGCAAAATTGATTCACAGGCAGAAAATGTCATCTATAAGCATATTCAATTTTTAAGAAAAAACCCTAACTTTACGATCACACTGGAAGGTCACGCTGATGCAAGAGGGGATGATGATTATAACAAAGCGCTTGGAAACTCCCGCGCCATGGCAATTAAGGAAATTCTGATTTCTGAAAATATCGATGAAAGTAAAATTAACATCGTTAGTTTTGGTGAAAACAAACCTGCCATAAGTGGTGATAGTGAAATAGCCAGAAGTTTTAACCGTCGGGCGAAATTCGTTTATAACAATGTTAATTATGCGCAAAAATGATGCATATATAACTTAGTTAAATGCAATACGAAGTCGCTAGATTAAAATTGAAATACAGGTTGAGTCATACATGAATTAGGTGGCCAACCTGTAATCTACATTCTCATCCCGCTTAATAAATATTGCTTTGAAATAAAGCGCAATATTACATCTACCCTAATCCCCACTGATCCAGTCATTTATTAAAGCCATCCAGTTATATCCTATTTCCTACAAAATTTAATAAGGAAAAAATGTAGGCAAACCAGCAGATAAATGTGCTTATTGATAATATAGATACTATAATGGTCATTTTGACAATTTAGTGAAATAGGGTGCACGAAAAATATAATGAATGATCATCAATGGCATTTGGAACGACACAAAAGTATTCTTAAAAAACACCCCGAATTGAAGCAATATTTTCATGCTTATCCACCTTCCATGTATTTTTTAATTGCTGTTATCGCACTTCAATGGATTGTGGCTTACTTTATGATTGATTTAGCCTTTTGGCAGATTGGTTTAATGGCGTTCTTTTTTGGTCAATTTATTACCCATGCCATTGCATCGTTTATTCATGAAGCATCACACAATCGAATTTATAAAAGTAAAAAAGGCACCTTATTTTCTCTGGCAGTCATTGAATGTGGCACCCTATCCTTTGCAAAATCATTGGAATATGTCGCAAAACACAATTCTTCCCATCACCGTTATTTGAACGAATATGAAAAAGATTATGAATGGTGGGATAGAGAAAAAGTGCGGACTCTTAAATCAAAGCCAAAATGGCGTTTCATTGAATCCTTAATTCATTTATTACCCGCTGGGACATTGCTTACTGATTTCCTTGCAATGAAAAATTGCAAAACAGACAAAAACCGAGACATTACCCGTAAGGATCCTCCTACCTGGTTTAACTGGTCCTTGATTTCCCTATCCAGCATTTTATACATCGTCGCTTGGCTTATGATTGGTTGGGAAGCCGCATTATATTTGTTATGGAGTGTTTCACTCATGGTCGGAAATTGGGGTATCACGTTTAAAGGACAATCCATTGCGGAACATGATGTGAAAAAAAATGGCAAAACATTTTCCACTTATGGCTGGGTAAATTATTTATTTTTTAACACTGGTTATCATGACGAGCACCATACCTTCCCCGCCGTGCCTTGGATTCATCTGCCAAAAGTCCGTAAAATCGCATTTGAAGATTTTCAAAATGATAGCGGCAAGGACTACATCGGTTGGTGGTTTCAGTGGTTTGCCTCAGGATTTAATCCGGCAAATTTTAATCGCTATAGACCACAAGCAGAGGAAACAGATGAAAAGGTAAATCCAAATTCATTGTTTCCAAACTAATCGTAATTTTATTATCGAAATAAAAAAAGGGCCACCTCATGGTGGCCCTTTTCCGTAAATGTACTGGCCCTTCTGGTCAGCTTACCTTGGCGTCAACAAGTTCCTCCAGAAGCGCCGTTGATACATCCGTTAGACATATGATCACCTCCTTAATTGCAGGGAAAAGTCTTACACGTCAAAAGCACCCCTGATAGAACTGATGACGTTACGCTCCAAAACAAAGCAAAGCAAACATTAATCATTTTGACATTAACTAAAGAGAAGCAAAATTAGAACCCGTTTTTTTAAAACCTCATTTTTTTGACAATTTAACTAATTCAAATCACACATTCCACTTTGGCATCCACCGGTTGCACAAGGGGGTAAATCTGGATTCCCCATGCTAGAACGTTTTACAACTTGCCCTCCCGTGGCGAGTTTTCTTACGGGAGAATCGAGGGGTGTTTCACCTGGAGAAATATTTGCTTTTTCACACAATTCACCCCAGTTATGCACTATCTCATTCATTTTATGCTTAACTTCTAGCATTTGATTATTGACATCGCAAACATAATCATACGTTGGCATGATACAACCTCAACATAATGTAAAACCTATTTTATATGGGACAGTGATTTAAAAATCAAGTTCTTTATAGACCTCAAAAATTATCTTTAAAACACAGAATTAAGAATGACTCATTCGAACAAAAAATGGGATAGAAGATAACTTAGTGTAGCACATGGAGCTGAATACGCAGCCCTAACCCGCATTTCTCACTGGATCGCGAGATTATCGCTATCCAGTGAGAAATGCGGGTTAGGTAACATCTTCTAAAAGATAAGCATTAAACTTTTTTTCACGGCCAAAAGTGGATTTTTCTCCATGACCGGGTATGAATACCACATCATCTCCAAGTGGCAGCAATTTATTCATTATTGAATTAATTAAATCATTATAATTGCCACCGGGAAAATCAGTGCGACCGATAGAATCTTTAAACAGCACATCTCCAACAAATGCTGTTTTTGTTTTTGGCTCATAAAAAACAACATGACCTGGCGTATGACCGGGGCAATGAATCACATTTAACGTTAACTTACCTAACAAGATTTTTTCTCCATCCACAAGCCACCGGTGCGGCAAAAACGCCTCTGCATGGGGAAATCCAAACATTTTCGTTTCAATGGGTAATAAATCTAGCCAGTAAAAATCGGCTTCGTGTGGACCAATGATGGGAATATCATAGTGGGAGGAAATGTCTTTAGCAGCACTAACATGGTCCAAATGACCATGGGTTAGTAATATTTTGTCCAAGACTAGTTTTTTATTTTTCACGACTGATAAAATCTTATCAGCATCGCCACCAGGATCAATTAATGCTGCTTTTTTTGTTTTCGGACACCAAATAATTGAGCAATTTTGCTCGTAATCCGTAACCGGTACCGTCGTATATTTCATTTATTTGCTCGACTTGAAAATAAAACAACCTAATACAGTGTAGAGCATTTGCCTTGAACGGTAATTAAATAACCCACTGATATAATCAAAGACTAAATAACGAGTTTAGACTGCTGATTTAATTACAATATATGAGTTGATCACGCCATATTCCAAGCGAGATTGGAAATCGACTCATTAAAATATGGCGCGATTACTTAATTTGAAGAAACACTAAATAGCAATTGATGAGCAGGCCGTACTAATGACCATCATTCAAATTCATCTTCATCAAGTCCTCTATCTAAGTCACCCTCACTACCCTCACCAAATGTATTACTATCTCTAGCAGGCAATCCGAGATCTGAGTATTGATTCAATTCAGCTGCAATGGCAGCATCCAAATCACTGATTTCTGGTGGTTTTTCAGGAACTTCCCCTTGAGCTTCCGTTATCGGCTCGGGTAATGGCGTAACTGGCTCAGGTGCAATAATCGGCTCAGGAATTGGTGTAGATGATGTTTCTGGCTCTGTCGCTGCCTTCGGCTTCTCTTCAACTTTTTTCTTAACCGTAGTCGCTTTCTTGGATTTTGGTTTGGCTTTTTTCGCTTTTCGAGCTGCAATTTGTTCACGCATTTTGGCGTTAAATTCTCTCTCCCATTTCCGCGTAAATGCCGCAACTGCTTTTTCCATGGTGGGATCTTTTTTCTCCATTAGACCCAACTCAAACTCAGCATCTTTGACTTTTTCCAGAGTAATTTTTGCCTTACCCTTTAAATCCGATATTTTTTTCTTGGCTTTTTGAACATCTGTCGCTGCACGTTTTTTAGTGGCGGCTGTTGCTTTATTTTTTTTCTTTGTGGCAGCGGTAGAGGCCTTTTTTAATGCGTTTTCTGCTTTAGTCAAATTTTTAGTAGCTTTGGTGATTTCTGTCTCAATCGTTTTGTGCGCTTTTTTTGCTGCTTGCACTTTTTGAACAAATTTTACGAGTTCCGATTTAGGACGTGCTGTCGACTTTTTCTTCGTGACCGTTTTTTTTGTCACGCTTTTTTTGCTAACTCTCTTTGCCGCTATTTTTTTCGCTGCACTCTTCTTTTTTGCGGTGGATTTTTTAGCCATCGATAAAACTCCTTGTTAAATAATTAATTATTGCATTAACAAAATTACATTAAGATAGGTAAATATAAATTACTTAACTATTAAAAATAAGAAACACTGGCCCATAATGCAACTACCATTTACGAGAAAATGCACATTTACGATTATTGCGTATCAAACCCAATAAATTGACAAAATTCTGACACCCAATTGTGATGGTTTTAATTGACGAATTAAAATCAGTAATGCTATTTATTAACCTATGTATGTTAATCATTAAATTAATTCGTATGACATATCTTCTCAATGATGAATATTTTATTACCAAAGCCTAAGCGATACTTTCCTGTCAGTAAAAATCCGTTCGCCTTTACTACCGGGCTCAGGTCGCTAACGAAAAGCCAGAACGTGATAGAAGTCGATGCTGATTATCCAGTTTACCTGCAGAACAAATTTCAAAACAGACATGAATCTTTCACTCAATATGTGCAAGACTTTAAGCTTAGGGAAAAAATAAAAAAAGCGACAATTCAATATTTAATCAAGCAAATATCACAAGAATGGCCAAGCTATTTTTCACTTGAAAAGTCGCTAAACAAACTCACTCTCATTAATAAAATAACATCAGAAATAATTATCTTTGATTCAGAGGATTTGTCGCTGATAAAAAGTCATAAAAACAACTACGAAGATGCATTGGATGCGTTAATGAGTCAGATTCAAGAAGACATCAGTGTTATTGAAACAACACCAGAGCTTGATCACATCGTTTACTTGCATTTATGTTCTCCCAATTTTTGGTCCGCTGAAGAAAAAATTGGTAAAAGTTTTATAAAAGCACATGAAAGCGTACCCGATATGGAAAAAATGAAACAAAATTATGTCTCCATAAACCATATGCTCACTCACTCGGGTCCTTTTGAACGATTTACGTGGGGATTAACAACAAACAAAAACCTCAATCAACATCCACTCAAGCAAAATGGAGAATCACGGAGGTTTCATCAAGCAGCAAATTTGGTTTTACGAATTGAACGCCAAGTGACTGTACCCATGGCTGTGGAAAACAGCTATCTGTTCTTCATTCGCACTTATTTTGAAGACATCAAACAGCTCAACGAATTTCAAAAACGACGCTTGAAACTTTCATTAGAAACAATGTCCGATGCAGTCCTGCAATATAAAGGTTTATCTCAATATCAAGAATGGTTGAGTAATGCGCTTTCAGATAACAAATAATAGAAACACTCTACAGTGACTAATATATAAACTTCTGAGTTTGAATCAATTACTGAAAACTTTTGTTATTCACTATTTGTTCTATTTTAACCACCACACATATTAGAATTATTATTAACCATAATGATTAATTAATGTACTATGCTATAAAATAATTATCGCATCCCAACTCAAGTTGTGAAGTAGATCACAATTGTTAGAAATCGCCATTGATATAGTCATTTCATCTTTACTGTATTTCAAGTGCCTTTATATACACACCTTTATAGCGCTCGATTATTAGGCAGATAAAGAGTTGGATCAAATACTGTGTTTATCCATCAGCATTTAATTAGGAGGGGGACATTTTGTCTAATAACATACGATTTAAGAAAAACAGCCTTGCAGTAGCAGTAATCGCCGTACTTTCCGCACCTGCAACCCAGGCATTAGAAATAGACGCAACAGTTGAATATACTCTCGATGGTAGTCCAATTACAACGACTCACTCAGAGAATGCATCAACCGGCACTGTTGATGTTCTTGCTGGAAGTTCATCGCCGACGAGCAATGTTTTTTATCATACCTATGGCAGCACAAATGGAAATTTTGGATCCCGCGTAGATGGAAATGGTGTGTATGACATAACAGGCACGTTCACATACTCGAATACAATATTTAATACTTCTGGTATTGATTTAGCGTACGCATTTAGTTTTGATATCATTCCAGGGGAAATTTCCGTTAATGGAATACCAGATGTCGGTGAGTTTGCTAACTCATCCTACTCTATAGACGTCTCATTAGACGGCAATTCTATTTTTGATAGCGCCGCTAGCCTCAACCTGGTAAACGGTTCCGCACCCACGTTTTCAGATTCAGGATCAACCAGCTTAGGTGGTTCCTATAACGCTGGTGCTGATTACGCGAGATATAACTGGGGCACTTATTCCGACACGCTGGATTTAGGCGTATTTGGTAGTGGTGATTCATTTGATTTAGTTTACACCTTAGTTGCCCATGCCGATGGTAATTGTTTATCAAGCTCTTCCGGTACCAATGATCGAAATTTAGATGACGACTTTGGTTTTGATGGCTCGGAAGGTGGAACCAACTGTGGTTCATTATCACGAAGTGGTGATCCGTTTCAATTTGGCAACCAAGGAAATTTTGCCAGTATTTCTTCAACACCTGCAAACGCGAGTGATGTTCCAGAACCAGCAAGTTTAGCGTTAATGGGAATTGGCCTTGCTGGAATCGCTGGGTCAGTAAAGCGTCGTAGAAAAAAACTTAATAAGAAATAAATATTATTTATTAAATTTAAAGGCGGCACTTAGCCGCCTTTAAATTTATCAATATTTATTCGAACCAGTCTTTCACTTCAGTATCAAATCCAACCTGACTTTTTTATTGTTCGCTGTATTTTATCGAATGCAATTTCTTTTTCAACATATCTTATGGATTCAAAATGCATGTCCAAACAGGCTACAACGTGTTTAACGACATTCAGTTTACGAACGGCAGATTGTAAAAGTTTAGGACAAACTGATGATGACATCCCATCAACTTTTAGCCTGCATTTCTCAAGGGTCGCGAAATATTAGCGCAGAAAATTGATCCCTCAAGTGATTTTCTGACTGAGCGGAATACAGACTGTATTCACGAAGGAAGAAAATTCCTTCAGGATTCAAGAATCAAGTGAGAATCCGTGAATCCTGAGAGAAATGCAGGTTAGGTACACAAATTCCACCGATGGTTGTACGACCACGATCGTAGGTAAAATAACAAAAGAAAAAAAATTAAAAAAATAGCATTGTTTTCATGATAAACCCTTTCTTAAATCATATTCGGAATGATGACAAATTCCATTACGTTAATTCCAGTTACGACAATAATCGTCAGCTCAAGAAAATATCGATGCATAAAATGCATTCGACCTTGAGCACAATTTGAATTACGTAAAATACAAAAAACTAATGCTGCGCATACTAAAACAATTGAAATAATTGACACTGATAATGTTAAACCTGTCATAGGAAAGTCAAATAGCAATTTATCCTTTTTAAAAGCGGCCAACAACGGCTTCAGGGTTAATCACAGTAACGAGACAACCAACCGAAACTTCCTACGCCCAACGCAATTCCGAGTATTGATCCAAGGCAGGCCATTCCAGCAATCATGGATGCCATCAAACTGGTCACCACAGCTAAATAACTACCATGCTTACTTTTTAAAAATTTCAATACTTGCCATAAAAAACCGCCTTAGTTGATTTAATCATTGACATTCGCAGGATATGAAAACTCCTGTTTCATCGCTTGGAGATCGTTTGATTAAAACCTGGAGAAAGTTGGAAGTTATTCAAAGATAACGGGTTGTTTATCAGCCCGACGATTGTTTGCACTATCTAAGACTAATGCACATTTCTCACCGATTTAAGAGATTATCATAACGAAAATTCCTTGCAGTATTAAAGTTCAGGTTAGGATACAAAAAACTGTGAGAAATGATTACTGATTCCGTTATGCCTTCTATTTATTCGAATAGAGAAAATTGTCACATATAGTCACATATAGTCACACTCGATATTGCATTACAAAAGACATCACAAAATCAATTAATTCAAGCTATTTATCTTTACAATAGAGCCCACTTGTGTTCGTAGTTTTACTACCAACTGTTACTGAACAACGACACCTTCAGCGTCAAATTATTGTTTCAACAAATTTCAGAACCTGTTTTTTGAATGAAATTAAAATCAGCACTCCCCATTCTACTCATCACATCAATTAGATAACTAACATTCATATTAAAAGGTATAATTCCTGCAATCAGGGTTACCTAAACTTTTTTACCATAATAAAAATTTTACTAAATATTTGTGGAGGAGTTCCCGAAGAATATTAGGGATAAAACGAAAAAGTAGATTACATTAAATTAAAAATATCTGAGGTATATATGAACTTGTATTTTGTTACTGCAGTCGTTCTATTATTAAACTTTCCACTCTGTTTTGCTCAATCAACCTCTACTCATCCACCAAGTGATATTCAAATGGAATTTGACATGAGCACGTTACGAAATACGGCTCCTGGAAATGGCGTATCTGCACCCGAAAGTGATAATTGGGCAGTTACTTGGGCAGATGATGGAAATCAATATACTGTGTTTGGTGACGGTGTCGGCTTTAGCACATCTAATGATAAGCGAGCACTTCTTGGTGTCGCAAAAATTATTGGCGGTAAAAACTCATACTCCGCATATGATGTTTTTAAAGCAGGAAGCTCAGATAGTTTAGCCGGTAAAAGCCTTGGCATCATTTCAATTGGCTCAAAATTGTACATGTTTCGCAATGGTAATGGCAGTGGTGGGTCTGCTTTTAATCAAACCGAATTATATAAATCTGTAAATTATGGCTCCAGTTGGGAATACACTGGCGTCAAATGGGGAGAGTCAGAATTTGCAAATTCAAAAGGCTTTTATTCCCCGACTTTTTTACAGTTTGGAAAGGGCTATGCAAATTCAAGAGACGATTACGTCTATATTTACGCGAATGAAGAAAACCAATCTGTTTCCTCTTCCGAAGAGTGGAATGTACAAGTACCTGGAGAAATTACATTAATCCGTGTTAACAAATATAATATGTCCAACAAATCTTCCTATGAATATTTTGCTGGCACAGATAATCAGGGCAATCCAATTTGGACGTCAGATGTTACTAAACGTAAACCTGCTTTTAGTGACTCTCAAAACGGAATAATGAGAACCAGCGTAAGTTATAACGCAGGTTTGGATCGATATATATTAATTACACAACAAAAAAATCGATGGCAATCCTACGATTTTCACATTGGTGTGTATGAAGCTGATGAACCATGGGGACCCTGGAGAACCATTTTATTTAAAAACGCCAAAGATGCTGGCCCTGGATTAAATACTGGCGCTAAAACTGTTTACTGGAACTTATCCAATAAATGGTTAAGTGCAGATGGTAAGAATTTTGTCATGGTATATACCGGCCCCGGGCCGGATCAGTTTGGCACAGTTGAAGGCAGTTTTTATGTTAGTGGTGGCGGAGATGGTGGTGGTGGAACATTACCCGATGATAGCGGAACACCGCCAAACAATGATTTTGTTAATATAAATTACCCAACAAACTATGAAATTGCTAATTTGACGGTAAACGATCGATACCACATTGATAGAACATATACCGTTGCAAGTGTGCCTCAAGGATTTGAATCTGCAACCTGGATAAAAACAGCAAATGACGACAAGAAAAATTCGTCTGATAGTTTACTATCTTTTAATATCAACCAGGATTCAGATGTTTATGTGGCTTTCGACGAGCAAGCCTTTTCAGTGGATGGCTGGTCTCCACCAGATTGGTTAAGTGAATATAGTCCAACGAACAACATCATTCATGTAAATGGATCAGCATCAAGGTATTTTAAATTATTTGTCAAAACTCACTCTGCTGGCAATGTCTCCATCCCGGGTCCTCGTGCAGCTGGCAGTGCCGGTGGCATAAGTAACTACATCGTATTACTCAAACCACTAGGAGGTAGCGATCCAATACCTGACAACGAAGAACCGCCAACAGACACAAACAATGAACCATTGACAGTGGATCTTAACTGGCCAAGTAATTATGTTCTAGATCAGCTAAAAGAAAATGAAGAGTTTTATATCGATCGGGATTATACCGTAGCAAGCATTCCTTCACATATGGCAAACATGAAGTGGATAAAAACCGCAAACAACGACAAAACGGACACATCGGATGACATGATGTCGTTTGACGTTAATCAAACCGTTTCAGTTTATGTCGCTTTTGATGAACAAGCATTTACACAAAGTGATTGGGCACCCCCGCTATGGTTAAACGAATTTACTGAAGTAAATGAAATCATAGATACGAATGGTTCTGCTTCAGATTATATGAAATTATTTGTCAAAACCTTTCCCGCTGGCGCTGTAACATTACCAGGACCTCGTGCGAGTGGAAGTCTTGGCAAAATTAGTAATTATTTTGTGGTAGTTTGTCCTGATGATGGTAGCGCGCCACCACCAGATAGTGGAACACCACCGCCTGATGATGGAACACCACCACCCGATGATGGAACACCACCACCCGATGATGGAACACCACCACCCGATGATGGAACACCACCACCCGATGATGGAACACCACCGCCTGATGATGGAACACCACCACCCGATGATGGAACTACTCCACCTGACGATGGTGGTACGACACCACCGAGTAGTGACAATGTGTTTAGTCTTTTCATCGACTCACCAGCAGACTATGTCACTGCGAGTTTGTCCATTGGTGACAAATACTATATAGACCGTAGCTATGCCATTGCATCAATTCCGGCAGGATTTGAAAATGCAACCTGGATTAAAACCGCAAACGATGACAAAACAGATTCCTCTGACAACATGTTAACATTGGATGTGAATCAAGAAGTTGAAATTTTTATCGCCTTTGATGAGCAAGCATTTAATGAAAATAATTGGTCTCCACCCGATTGGATATACAGCTTTACGGACACCGGTTTAAACATTGATGTTAATGGGTCTGCTTCAGAGTATTTTAAATTGTTTTCTGGTATTTTTTCACCCGGCATCATAAATCTACCAGGCCCACGTGGACCAGGATATGCGGGCAGCATAAGTAATTATATTGTTCTAGTTAAACCAACTTCTAATGATCCTGATACAATTCCTCAGGATGACGGGACAACACCCACACCTGTACCACTGGAGCTTAGTATTAACTATCCAATATATTATGTAATTGATCAATTAGATGTAAATGATACGTTTTATATTGACCGAAATTATACTATTGCGGATATGCCCACATTCTTAAAAAGTGTTCCCGCAATTAAAACGGCAAATGACGATAAAACAAATACGACAGATGACATGCTATCGTTTAATGTAAATCAATCCGTCGCGGTATATGTCGCATTTGACAAAATGGCATTTACGAAAAACAACTGGACACCACCAGACTGGCTTGACGACTTCACTTATACGAATGACATCATCGACGTGAATGGCTCAGGGTCTGGGTATTTAAAATTATTTGTCGGTCACTTTGATGAAGGTACCATTTCGTTACCCGGACCAAGAGCGGAAGGTAGTGATGGCAAAATTAGTAACTATATTGTTTTTGTTAAACCGATGCCGAACGGTGTTCCGTAAATAATATTTGGATGTAATTCAACTATAAAAAAAGGCGCTGAGTTAATAACCCAGCGCCTTTTCTTGTTTTTGCAAATCGAGTAAGTTAGCTTTTTGTTACCCGTGTTACCACCTTAACAAATAAGCACACTCAATCACGCTTGAGGCCTAAGTTCCGATGCCGCAACGTCAACAACACCTTCAACTTTATTTTTCAGCGCTGAATTCATTTTGCCAAAGTTTTTCTCAAGTGAACTTCGAATGATAGGAAAAACAATATATAACAATAATCCACTGAATTTTTCACCTTGTGAAAAATTCACATTTCCATTATCGTTTTTTTCAATTTTAAAATAATGCACACTATCCAGAATTTTTGGTTCCGCAATTTTCGATGTCCATGAAAACGACTCACCCGTTTTTAAGTCATCAATATACAAATCAAAATCCATGGTTTTTGAAAATGGAAGCGTAATCGTGGTTTTTACGGTTTCTCCTTTTTTCAACTCGCCTGTCACTTCAGTGATAAAAGGATTCCAGTCAGAGTAATTTTTAAAATCTGATAAAACGTTCCAGACATCATCGGCGGAACCCTCAATTTCCACTTCGATGTCTACTTTATCAAAGGTATGCAAACCCAAAACAAACAAAAGTGCGATAATAAATACAATTGCTACGAGTAAATAAGTCAAAATTAATTCTCCCAAAACGTTTTAAAAAAAAGACCTTAACTAATTTTTGTACGAGATATCCTACTCAGCGCTAACAAATCGCGAATGGTTATTATAAATATTACTCAATCTATTTCATTATAAATTTTTGAATCAATCACTTCCGCGACTATTGTTCCGTAAGTTTTCTCTTACACTTATACCAACATATAATTGTACATTGAATATAGATCAATATTTGTTAGATAAAAATAGCTAACAAAACTGCCGACAGAGTAAATCCTAACGCTTCAAGTCAGCGTTTTCACATTTCTATTTGATCAATTACTCAACAACCACCAGCTAAAGCTGGTGGGTTAGTATAAAGGACTAAAGTCCGGATACGGGTCATACAGACCCGTCTACTCTTCAGTCCTGAAATTATCATCACCTTTTGGTTCAAAATGATGTTCCAAATATTCTTTGATCATTTTTTCAGTCAATTCGCCGGACGTGACACAAAAATATCCTCTAGCCCAAAAATGACGACCCCAGAAGCGCTTTTTTAAATCTGGAAAACTTTCAAACAACTTTGCTGAAGTTCGCCCTTTAATTCGTCTCATTATTTCACTTGGCGCCATCGTCGGTGGCGCTGATAAAAATAGATGTACATGATCTTTACTCACTACACCTTTTAATATTTCTATTTCGAATGATTGACAGGTTTGACGCACTAACTCTCGTGTTTTTAAACCAATATCTCCCTTTAATACTTGATAACGATACTTGGTAACAAATACGAAATGGTATTGAATCTTGTAAACCGTATGACTGCCATAACGATATTCCATATTTCTCCTCCCACTATGGATCTTTAGTCGGGAGTAAGTATCGCAGATAAATCTGACCGCCTAAAGGCGGTGGTTTTAACCTTAAGAGAGACTAATAAATGGAAGTTTTGACGATTCAGCAATGTTTTAAACGTCTATATCAATTTAGATCGATTTTTATTAACATAATCGGCAAATGTTGGCTATGCACAATTTCTAATCTGAATTAATTTTCTCAATCGAGCACCATCAATTTGTCACTTACAATGAACAAATACCAATCAACGTATGTTCTACAACAAAAATCTAACATCAACAGATTTTTAACCAGTTGCGTTTTAGGTACATTTTTTGGACATTTATCATTGTTACTTGCTCTATATTTGAAACAAGATCATCAAATTCACCTAGACTGGGGATATATTAATACCCAAATTTTACTGTTGTCAGCATTGATTTTTACCATTTCAATAATGCTATATAAATTTATATCAGAAGTGGTTTTTTATTTAGCCAGCAAAGGAGCGAGCAATGATTCAATAATCGATGACACGAATGCATATAATTCTAATCAATTATCAGAGAATGAAAATCATAAAATCGCCAGTAATGGAAGTTACCCATTTTTAATATTTAAAAAAGAATATGAAACTCCTGACAAAAGCATCTGCTCGTTTTATTTGAAGCCAAAAAATAGTGTTTCAATTCCTAAATACAAACCGGGACAATTTATTACAATCGATATGAAAAATAATACCGAGCTTGGTCAATTTACCGAGGAAGGTTTTTATTTGTCTCACTGCCCAGATGATGCCTATTTTAGAATCACTGTGAAACGAAATGTCCATGATGCCTTAACGAATATTTTGTTTGACAACATTACCGTGGAAGAAAAAATAAATACTAATATCTCAACAAATGATTTTTTTAATGCGCGATCTTATGAGTTAAATAGTGTATTTATTGTAGATGGTATCGGAATTACTCCCTTCATTTCCACTATATGTGATTTACTCAAACAAACTCCAAATAAACAAGTATGGCTTTTTTATCATATTTGTAATAGTGAGGAACACATTTTCAAAGAATTTCTGGAAAATTTATCAAAGACGTTCGATAATTTTCATCTTTTTGTGTGTTACAGCAAACCATTGGAATATGATAACCTCAACGTAGATTATCATATTCAAGGCGCTATAACAGTTGAAATGATCAAACATAAATTACCATCAAATCAGTTTAGTTTTTATTTGTCGGCACAGGAAAATACGATGCAAACGTTTAAAACTGAATTATATAAATGGGGCATCAAATTCGAAGCGATACACTGCGTCAATTTAAATCCCCTCAATCAAAATTGATAAAACAAACATGTTAAAAAATATCACCCTTATTTTATTTGGATTTTTTTGCATTCTGATAGTCCACCCCATTTACGGTGAAGAAAAAAAAGAAACAAACTTTAGTATGGAAAAAGGTCTGGTTTTCACACCAAGTAGCACATCCAATTCAAAAACCACTTCAAGTGAAATATCTAAAATTCAGGATTTTGCTGTTTTTATTCCCTTGAGTAATTCATTGTGTCTTTCCAATAATCCTTGGGCATTGGGACAAACACGACTTGTTGAAGATCAAGTGTTAACAGAAAAAGACTGTTTTTCACTACAATTATCCGTCAATGAGGATGGGTATGTGTTTTTGTTTTCTCACGCAGATAATGGCAAAACGTTTCGCTTATTCCCCAATTCATGTAACGCATTAGGAAATATTTCAAATCGGTTATCAGCAAATAAAATTCTCAGTTTACCAAAAAACTCAAAAAATGAACTGATGGCAATTGGCCTAGATGAAACAACTGGTAAAGAACATTTATATGCAATAATCGTAAAAACAAAAAAAACACAACTCGCTTTATTAGATTTAATTGAAGAGATACCAGACGTGTGCAATAGTGAGGCGGATCAAAAATTTAGTGCGAATTATTTACAAACTCAATTTACCAATTTTAAAAAAGTATACTCTACTGAATTTGAGTGGACTTCCTTTCGCTTTAACCACCAATGATTTTCTTTTTAACCAATCAGTAACGTTTTGATTTTTTCATTAAAAGAACAAACAGCACTGACTTTATTTTTCTTATCCAATAGCGTTTTCAATAACGGCATTATTTTCGCATTTTTAACTACATTTTCCTGGGTCAGTAATGATTGCGCAATAGGATAAAGTTTTATTAATGTCTCTCGCTCGGTATTCATCGCACAGGGAAGTGCAGTTATTGCAGCCAAACGACCTAATTCAAAATAATTGTTATACTCTTCAATTGTTAGCTTATTAAGTTCACTTGGTTTCACAACGGAAAAAGATTTAATAGGATAACCCCACTTTGCAAATTCTTCTTGTTGAATATCTTGGGCGCCCACTAAAAATCCAGTTTGCATAATTTTAACAAACTCAGCTTTCTCTTTATCTGGTATTATCGAACGTTGTTCAGAAAACAGGTCTGCCAATCCAGGTTTTTGTAGCGACTGATTTGCGATATTTATGGCAATATTTTCATAATATTCGCTAAGTTTATCACTCAGATTTACTGGTTTTTGAGTCGGGATAAGTAACACAGCAAAGAGAATCACCATTGCCGTCGCTAATCCGCTACCAAATGCATTAGAGAAATTATCACCATTTTGACACCAGTTTTTCACCTTTTCCAACAATGCTGAAAGAGGATTAGGAATCTTGACCTCTGATTTTTCTTCTATATCAATATTCGAGCCTAAGGTATCAACCAATTGTACCCAACGACTATAAGTTTCTTTATGATTTACAATAGAAAACAAAATTCGCTGTCGTTGTTCTTCATTCAATTGATTATCATAAAAGGCTGCTAGGTCTTCATCACTCGGCGGATTCGTTTCGCTTCTCACTGACTTATCAGAAAGCTGCAATGCTAATTGTGCAACAGCATACTTATCTTTATCAAACTCGTCAGATTCAGTCATTCACTCACACCGATTCAAATTTAAAATCTTCTATATTTAAATCGCATTGATCCATCGTATCGTGTATTTTGTGAAAAATGCGTTTTAATATCCGCCCGGGCAAATGCGCTTGCATACCCAGTGTTTTAGCGACCACAGATCTTTTTAATCCTTCTTGATATGTCATTTTTAAAATAAGTCTTTCTTCATCACTGAGTTCCAGGCGTTGATTAAACAACGTAAATTTTTCCGAAACAGTTTGAAGATTACTGGCTACAGCATCAAACGTATTTTCTGAATCCCCCCCGCCTTCAGCAAAAATCAAATTTAGCATTAAAAGCAAATCGGCATATTGTGCTTCAAATAAAGCTTTTTCTGGTGTATCGTTATCTGGAAGGATTTCTTCTAAATTATTTTCATCTTCTTGTTGTTGTAATGTAGCTGTGGATACTTCTTTTGCGCTGCTGCCACACCAGGGTAATCTCGCTTTGATGGTACGTATAACATCCTTAACGTACAAAGAATCTCTAACATCACTCAATCTATCAATAACAGTTTGGGTTATTTGCCTTTCCAAACAAATGAATTTCCAAACTTGAATCCAGAAATCACCTTGTCGTTTTAGCCATTCAGGCGGACGGGGGCGGCCAAACCGTTTACGGGAAAATTCTTCGATAAAATTTAATGTAATAGTATGAAGAAATGTTTTCGGCTTTGCTTGGCCCTTAAAATGGCTTAGCGCCTGCCAATCGTTTTTTGACAAACACTCGAGCACATAGGTACTGGCTTCTTCTGCCAAGCCACCCTCACCAAATCGACGAGTTGTCAAACGATCCAAATTCGCCAACCACGCCGAATCAAAAATGATGTCTTGCCAGTTAACCATCTGTTCGGCCATAGGTTAAGATCGGGGTGTTGTGAATATTGCCAAATTTGCCTTGGCTTTTTTTAGTTCTGGATCATTAATCAAATTCTCAAAATTTTCCATTAATGGTGAACCAAGTGTAAATTCCTTTCCCCGTAATCGTTTAAGATCATCGGTCAATTGATTGAAAGCATAAAGCTGAACAACATCTCTTCCAAACGGAGCGCGGACTTTTGAAATATTTTTTAATAGAGTGATATGATTTCCAGGATATTTTTTTAATTCATTTTGCTCAAATGGAAAAATCACACTGATCAATCCGTTAGCATCGATATCCACCAATAACAAATAGGCATCTTCAGAAGATCGAATTGAAAATCCCACTAAATCACCATCCACATAAGTACTACCGATTCCACTGTCGTAATTTTCCAGTTCCACAAAAAAGTCATCTTCATTTTGTGAACTAAGATTTTGCTTTAACCATTGTTGTCGAAGAAGGATATTAACCAAATCTGTACTATCAATATCGTTTGTACTATTAATAATATCTCCAGTGCCAGTTAATAAGGTAATATTACCTTTAGTTTGACTGATAACAATATCTTCATCAAATTCAACTAACGATAACTTCGATTGTTCATTGATGAATTTCGATAAAAACGAAAGCTCTGGATCCAATCGTATTCTCAACTTACTGGAGCTACCTAGGGAAAAAATCGGTTGAGTCGATTTTTTATTTTGGTTTTTTATGTCCTCTGCCTCTTTTTTAATACGAAAAGCACCCAAGCCACGACTTGTACCGAAAATCTTACGATCAGACAAATTAGTTTTGTCTTCAGCTAAACTCGGTAAACCTTGTGGTGTATGATTAAAGCCACGTTTACGCATAGAGTTACGTAGTACTTTTTTCAGTTCTGCATATGACACCGTTCCATCACCATTAACATCGGAATCCAGTTTCATATTTAAAATACGTAATAAGGTATCGGTAAACGCACCATGAGGTTTGGCATCAATGGTGGGAAACAAATCTAACATATTCGGTGGAATATCTTGCGCAGGCTCATGTTCTCCCGACGCCGATAGATAAAAAATGTGTTTGTAGGGATAACGATTATTTTCATTACGCCCGGCTTTCAACCAATCCATTGTACTCATAGTACTAACATCATCACCAAAACCACGATTTTGTAAGGCTCGTGTTTTTGTATTCTTGGGCAACAAGTTTTCTAAACTTAAAAAACGCGATGGTAATGTTCGGGCAGATTCTTTACCTCTCACAGTATTACCAGAATAACAGGCATCGATAGCAACAAATACAAAACGCTTATCCTTATCAAATTTACTTAATAATGGACGAATATCTTTTTTGCCAATAATCAAATGATCTACTAATTCTTGCACATTTTTTAAATCCTTAACATCGACCGGAATAAAAGCACCTGTGGTAGTGGGCAATGGTGTCGCTAAATTTTTATCACTTGCACTTGTGCCATGGCCACTAAAGTAAATAAATATTTCATCGCCGGATTTAGATTTTTGATATAGATCTTCAATATTTTGTAAAATGTTTTTCTTAGTGGCTTGGCGATTTAACAGTACAGATATATTCTTTGAATCAAAATCCCAATGTGTGGTAAGTGCTTTTCGCACCGCACGTACATCATTAACCGGACCAGCAAGGGGTTTAACGTGATATTCACTGATACCAACCAATAAAGCATATTTATTGATATCTGCATGAGCAACAGGACATAACAAAAAGGCAAGGCAAATTGTCATTAAAAATTGATAACGTGGATCAAAGATCTTTCTCATCATTCTATCTCTCAGTGATAAATTCGAAATTTTTGCCAATCAAAGGTACTATTATTTTCGTTTTTGATTTTATTGAGTCTACTTGGGTAGTCTAAATCACTCGAAACTGACTGGTTGTCACAGGTATCAAATAGCGGTTCAAAGTCACTTTCGTATTGACTAAAGTTAAACAATTGAGTCATTGCAAGAACATAAATATTGTCTTCTTCACTAAGGTCATCCACAAACATAACACCAGGTTTTTGATTTATGTCTTGTGGAATTTGAAAAGCTTGTTGGACTTTTTTGGTTGTGAGTTTCGCCATATTTTCACAAAGTTCTGGAAATATCCTGCTAATGTTTTTTTTGTCATCTAAAGAAAAAATCAATATAGAAGCCTCTTTAGTTAATGTCACTCGAATGGCAAAACAATCGTCAGTTGTTAAAAACGCATCCTGGTTTATTTCTGATTCTCCAGCAACCCAGGGATCGACACTTAAACATGTCTTATTGCTTACTGGCGCAACTAATTCCAGTTTATTAATTAATGTCACCTCGTTTGCCATTTGATTCATCGTTTCCCCCGCTATATCACTACGGTTTTTCCGCATTACATCCAACCGCTCTAACAAATCACCAGGATCGATAATTACTTTTTGTCCGTTACTAAAAAAATGAGATAAAAACAAACTTACCGGTAAACAAAGCAACGCAGTTAATACAACCACCGGCCAACTGATAAAGCGCCTAATCTTTCCCAATTTATTCACTGAAAATTATCTAATTAATTTGTAGTTCAATTCGTCGGTTGAACAAATGATCTTTTTCACTGTGACCTTTATACAATGGATCCGCCTCTCCCATACCATATATCTGAAGGCGATTTACAAGATCAGGATTACGATTGATCAACTCTTCTTTAATGTGTTTTGCTCTTCTTTCAGACAAATCCTGATTAAATTTGCTTGAACCTCTTTCATCAGCATGCCCTAAAATTGTCACTTGCTTATTAGCAACAGATTGCTCACTCAATGCTTTTGCTAGCACATCCAAAGCAGACAGAGAGTCATCAACCACCTCAGTACTATTACTTTTAAAATTTATGTTCACGTTTATACTGGGTTTGATATCCATGTTTAAGATCTTAATAGATCGATTCGTTAATCCTTTTGTCACTTGCGCAATCGTTAACGGTTGATGTACCCGTTTACTATCCAGGTTTAAAGCAAGATCATCCATCCACTTAGGTGGTTCGCTGTGCATTTTTCGGGCTTCGTGAATTAAGGTTAATGGCCGGGTAATTTCGCCAATCTTTGCTTGTACCTCTGCATAACGCCCAATGGCAAACGCCCGCTCATTGTTGGATTTGGTATATTTTTGTGCATCTTCATATGCCGCCATTGCCTCATCATTTTCATTTAATTGTTGATGAACCTGACCGAGCAAATACCAATTATTAAAGGTATTACATTCCATAGTAGAGCGGCTAAGTGATGCTTTGGCCAAAGACCAACTGCCGGATTTGCCTGCTGCGAGGCCTTTATCATATTCCTTTTGGGCAAGAACGCAGTCGCCCGCAAGAGACTGTTGCCAAGTAAAAAGCAGAAATAGGGTCAATAGTAAGATGGTTTTCATATATCATTCCTACAGGTTTTAATAAAACGCGCCAAAGGTTTGAATCCTAAACCTAGAAAAAGCAGTTGAAAACGATTTATAGCACAAGTTCTTGATTCACTAGCACTTTCAAAAAATGCTCGCTTAACCTAAGGGTGAAGCTAAGATTTTTTAAAAGCACTATTGAATCAATTTCTTGCACTCTAAATTCGTGTTCAACTGATTTTTCTAGGTTCAACACTATGTTTATTTTATATTCAAAAGTGACCATGCTTGTGTCACATACACTAATTGAGATGGACAAGAGCAGTTTTTCAAACGCATTGTAGTGAGAAATTTATCAAATCCAAAATGTTAATATTCCCGAGCCCGCATTTCTCACAGGATCGCGAGATTATGGCGATCCTGTGAGAAATGCGGGCTAGCCCAGTATCCACAGATTTATTTCAACCTGATGCTTATATCGCTCATTTGTAAAACGAACCAACTTGACAAACTGAGGTAGGTATAACTATGAACGTCTCATAGGGGGGTTTTCGAAATATACTGACGAATCGGAAGAAAGGAATACTAAACGCTTTAATCCACGTCGTAAATACGTCCATGTAGACTTGAAGACAACATCCCTGTTGTCCACAGGATTAAATCGTTTAGTATTCCTTTCTTCCGATTCATTAGTAAGAAACCATAACAACTAATTCATATCATCTAACAACACTTCGACTTCAAGCGTTTCAGATGTGATGCTTGGCTGTAAATTTGTGATAGTCCCGAATAGATCACTCGGTATGACTAATTCAATGTTTCCACCATCCACATCTGGGAAGGAAATAGAACCGCCCGCACTGACGATATCAGTACTACCGGTTTCGTCAGTAATTAATGCACCGGATTTTGTGAGTTCCAGTTTATGGTTTAACTCGTTAAATTCCACATCAATTTGAGCGTCACCCAGAGGCGAAGCCATTTCAATGGTGAATGTATTAATATAATTTGGCACGACAGAATATCCCGTTGAGCCAAAGGGTGTTAATCCTGAGAATACATCACCTGGAATATTGATAATAATGGGATCACCATCCACATCTGGATATAGTATATCGCCACCGATTGAAACTAGGTCTTCTTCTGTAGTATCAGGATTAACGATAAACGCCGAGCTTTTAGTAAAACGCAAAATATGACCGGTACTAAGTGTCACTTCCCGCTGTCCGTCCCCTAATGGCGCATCCAGGTTAACGGTAAACTGATATTGTGATACTTTTAATTCTGAAACAATATTTGATACGGCACCATAATATTCAATGATAAAACGTTTTACATTTACCAATGATAAGGGCGCATCAGCAAGTTTATTCAGAGGAATACTAAACTCAATTGCTTTACCCAATGCAGACAGTCCACCCGCTTCAAACAATTTTGATTCGTCATTATTTGCCAATATACGGTATTTTCCCACACCACGATCAAATCGAAGTTGATACATATTATCAATTTCTACAACCGTTAATCTATCTTGTCCTAAATGTTTGTCCTGGTTAAACTCAATCAAGCCAAAATACAAATTATCAGACTGTTGATGACTATAAAAACTTAAGTCATGGCCGATATCTGTGTCACCCAACACATCGGTTAGGATTCTATTGTCCGTTGCCCAATCTTGATAATCACCATTGATGGTAATGAAGTCTGTTGGATGAATTGCAGCAAGTAAAAGAATGGGTGGTTCGGTAGCTTCAATGGTGTCTGTAATTGTTACAGTGCCATCCAAGGCAATTTCACCAATGACATTAGTTGAATCCGATAAACGTACCGCCTCAAACCAAACCACATTAGTGCTGAATGCACGAAACGAACTAATATCCAAATCAACATCAACGGAAAAAATATCATGTTCAAAACTGACAGGATTGTAGCGTAAAATTACATCGTTAGCGGTACCCTTTTGGTTTCCGAAGAAAAATAAGTAATCACCGGATATTTGTACATCACGAATTTCATCAAGCAAATTAGCCGGGACATCGTGATTAATCCATCGTGCTTTGTCTGGTTCAATTGAAATAACGGAACCAAAGGTTTGTTTTAACCCATTGTCTGTTCTTCTCGCGTTGATATATATGAGTTGCCCAGCAATGATATGTCTTTCTGAACCATAAAAATATTGCAGGCCAACTGATCTTGGATCAAAATCAGTCGGCGTACAATGATTAGAAATTATTCCAGTTGATGCCGTTGTGCTAGAACACGTTCCGATTTCAACAGGATTAAATTTATCATTTTCATCTAGGTCAATTCGAAACATTTTACCAGATCCATTGGAATTTTGATCAATTTTACTGTCCAGATATAATCGACCATCCAATCCTTGAAACGCACTGTTCACAGTTAAAGAATCAGGCAATATCACTTTAGCGAGAGCACCCGTTTTCAGATTTAAAAACCGTATGACTTCATTCTGATCATCAATGTTTTTTCCACGATATGTTAAAAAGTCTCCACTGTGATCCAATACAAATTTACCGCCATAGGGATTTGCTGTGACATAATCAATTGATTGAACCGATTGAGCGCTCAAAGCCGACGAACCAATATCATTCCCATCAATTTTAAAAAGATCGCTTTGGTAACCATTATTATCGATAAGATAAATATTGCCATTTTGGTCGGTTTTAGTTGAAAAAACGTAAGGATCAATTGAATATTCCTTTACGCCTGATCCTGAATTACTTTTTTGTTTTACAGCTCTGTTTGGAATGATTGACGTTGCATCATAGGCAAACCCGGATGCTCGGTGTATTAAATAAGGCTTGACTGTTGTATCGTAACGGTCCGCCCCCGCGATACAAGATAAGACGAGATCAAAGGATAAATTGTTAACATCAAGGCTACATTCTTCGATAAGCCTACCTAAATCAGAAAAAGGTGACACTCCCTCATTATTAGTATTTTCATTAATGTTTTCCAACTCTCGATTAATATTTTCAATGCGATGTAAAAATCCCTGCTTAATTTCTTGAAGACCAATCCACATGACGAGGTAATTATCATCAATTTCTTGAACGCCGATGGGTTTGACAGTCCCTCTTGGTAATTCAGCATCGTTTTCATCTAAGATACCGACTCTTTCAACTTTGCCATCCGTTGTAATTTTATAGAGACTATTCGCTTCCATTAGATCAGCATCTGTAATTTCACGGGCGAGAGGCTTGTTGTTCTTGTTTGACTCAGTATCCTCAGGTGTATCACCTGAAATGATAAAACCATGGGAATTTGATAAATCGAGATGATGAACCTGAGTAGACAATTCGTCGATGTTTTTAAATGTCGAAATGTCAATGAGTGGAATTTTTTCAGATTCTGGAATTGAATTATTGTTGTTTTCGTTATCCTCTCCACCGCCACAAGCAATTAGAAAAATGCTTATACTCACAACCAGTAATAGCTTTTTAATCATTTGAATATTCCTACTGTCTTCATTTTTACATCATCCTAGAATCCGCAGTTGGATTCGACTTTATAGTGCAAGACAGCTCTTTTACATCCTGTAATTGCTGTATTAGTGCGTCCTTGCACGTCATTTTGATGTGCATAGTGAATTCAAAAACGGCGCGGTTACCTTATTGGTAATGAGCCGCTTTTTGAATTGACTAGGTATATCAAAAGGTTGTGCTAGACAGCTCTCTTACATCCTGTAATCACTGCATTAGTGCGTCCATGCACGTCAAATCGCGGCCTAACTGCGGAATCTAGGATTATGGTAAAGGTTAAAAATTAAATCCTTTATAACGCGAATGAGCATTTACCTCTGTGAGCTAAACCACACCAAGTTTCTAAAACGAATGGATTGTACTGGAAGGTTTAAAACTAATCAAAACAGACGACATTTAGCGCGTAAATTTATTAGAAAATTACTATAAATACAATGAGTTGCCTAACCCGCATTCTCTCAGAGACCTCATTCCCACGGTACCATCACCGATACAGTACATACATCTATGCGTTCCCACAGAGGACAGTGGGAACGAGGACAGCTCCATATTTCAAATAGATCAAATTACATTCAATTAATCCAATACATTTTAGCGGTGTCAACAAAACTGCTGGATATCCAAAATTTCCTTACATGTAAGCCAAGATTTTATTAAAATCCAATAGCGTTGTAATTTACAAATATTTTGGAAAAATCTGTACCAATTACATACTAAAACAGAGTTCGCATTAAGGTATTTAATATGATTATGTCCATTTTCAAATTTTGTCCTTCTAAACCGGTATGACAATACGCCTTAAAATCTGAAACAAATCATTGAATTGGTGAAAAAATGAATACTTGTAATCAAAATAATATAAAAGCGACAAAACAGCTGCTTTTATTCATTGCATTGAGCTGCTTAACCGTGACAAGTTTCGCAACAACAAAAGGCTTGAGTCATTGGTCGGTAAAAAATGACCAAGGAGAAAAACTGGGTTATTACGAAAAAAGCATTGCCTTGTTAATCGCCGTAGCAGATTACTCCAATGGTTGGCCGAACCTGGAAAGTGTCACCGGTGAAATCGATAAAGTCGAGGAAACGCTAAAAGCAAAAGGTTATGAAATTGTTCGTGTGGATAATCCCGATTCGGAAGAATTAAAAGATGCCTATGAAAATTTTATCGATGAATATGGGTATGAAGAAGACAACCGATTACTGTTTTATTATTCTGGCCACGGGCATACCCTAGACGATGGTCGCAAAGGTTATTTAGTGCCATCGGATGCACCGCATCCTGAATCAGATCCTAAAGTTTTTAAGCGAAAAGCTTTGGACATGAACCAGTTGTTATCCTGGGCCAGGCAAATGGATGCCAAACATGGCATGTTTTTGTTTGATAGCTGTTTCTCCGGCACCATCTTCAAACAACGCAATTTATTACCCAACACACCACCCCCCATAGATGAATGGACAAACCGCCCGGTCAGACAATTTATTACTGCGGGCAGTGCAGGCGAAACTGTACCAGCTAATAGCACTTTTACCCCAGCGTTTGTCGATGCAATCAATGGCAAAGCAGATTTAAATAAAGACGGTTACGTAATTGGTACTGAACTGGGTTTGTATTTAAAATCCGAAGTACGAAAATTCGTTGCACAAACACCGCAATACGGCAAAATCGATGACTATGAATTGTCTCGTGGTGATTTTGTGTTTTTCACCAACAGTGTCACTATTCAAATAGAAAACGCCACCGTTAAACAAACACCATCGGGATTGGATATCAGTATTCCACCCCAATCAACACCTGTCATCACAGCGGAATCTGCGCCAGCAGACACAACAAAAACGGAAGCATCACCTCCTTGGTATAAAAATCCCTGGTTTTGGGCGGGCACGTTTGCGGTTGGTGCGTTAGCGGCAACACAAGTCGTTGGTGGTGACAAAGATGAATCCGGTACCGGGACCGTGATATTTGAATAAACAACTGCAGTAGAGTCATTAATATGAATCGTAAAATAAAAAATCTAGTTTTACTATTTTTTATTCTTTTAATCGCCGCCTGTGGAAAAGCCAGTAAAACAGAAAATAGTACTTTAGTATTCAAGTCAACCAATATGCCAGCGCTGGATAATCTGAAAAATGAAGTCAGTGTTAAAGTGAGTATTGGTGAAAAAGAATGTAACTTGAGTTTGGATGAAGACACTACATTAAGCGGAAGTTGTAGCAATTTACCCTTAGGAACTCACAATTATAAAATCGAATATCGTTATACTCAAACCAATTTATTACTCGCCAGCAGTAGTGGTCAATTAACCTTTGAAGCCGGAAAAAATACTGAAATCAATATGGATAATTTGGTTTTGGATTATGACTTTGATAAAGATGGTTACAGTAATCTGCAGGAAATCGCCAATAACAGTAATCCGCAGGAAAAAAACAGTACGCCACAGGAAGTTGCATCAATCAAAATCGACAAAACCACGGTAGAAGTTGAAACTGGCAAAACATTTCAATTGAGTTTATCAGTACTTGATACCCTGGGAGACGATTTTTCCGGAGCGGATTTAGTCTGGAGTAGCGACAATGACAGTATTGCCACGGTTAGCAACAGTGGCTTATTGAATGCGGTCGCACAAGGTAAGGTGGTTGTCACGGTGACAGATCCATTTACCAATGTGAGTGATAGCTTTGAAATTAGTATTGTACTTGAAGCAGTTGTGGAAAATCCCGTTGCTGATAATCAGGCGCCATCTGCTGATGCAGGAATCAATGTGCAAGTTGCTTCAGGTGAAAATGTTAGTTTAGTTGGCACTAACAGCAATGATGCAGATGGTACGATTAACAGTTATATATGGACCAGTGAAGATGAAAGCATTAGTTTGAACAACAGTGACACTGCCACTGCCAGTTTTATTGCACCAACGGTTGAAACCAATTCCAGTTACAATTTCACCTTAACGATTACTGATAACGATGGCGCGAGTGCCACAGACACTGTAACAATAACCGTGTTACCCAGCGCGAGTACGACATTAACGGCGGATGCTGGCCCTGATCAAACAGCAGAAGTTGGCACAACTATCACGCTTGATGGTAGCGCCAGTCAAAATTCCAATAGCACAGAAACGTTAAATTATTTATGGACAGCGCCTGATAATATTATGTTGTCGGATACTACTGTTTCAAATCCAACGTTTACCATCCCAAACGGATTTAGCGTCGGCACGACATTTACCTTTGGTTTAGTGGTTTCGGATAATAATGGTGCCTCATCAACTACCGACACCGTCGAGATTAATGTTAAAAATTCAAATCCAGTTGCCAATGCCGGTGATAATGTTAGCGCGAGTGTGGGTGATGTTGTGGATTTGGACGGCAGTGGGAGTTCAGATCCGAATAATGGTAGTTTGACTTATTCATGGTCATCTTCATCTGGTATCTCAATCACAGATATGACCGCAGAAAAAACCACATTTACTATCAACAATGGTACTACGGCAGGTGTACAAGTAATTGATTTAGTCGTGAGTGATAATCAAGGTGGCAGTAGTTCGGGGTCGATTGATGTGATTGTCATAAATTCTCCCCCAGCTGCAAATGCGGGCTCGGATCAAAGTATTCTATTAGGCAGTATCGTTAGTATAAATGGCAGTGCTAGTGATGTGAATGGTGGTCCATTAACGTATCTTTGGAGCGTGCTTAATTCACCTGACAGCGGATTTAGTTTATCGAAAGATCAATTGTCATTCGAATTTATTCCTAGTGTTGCGGGTGATTATCTTCTACAGCTTGAGGTGATGGATGATTCTGGTGCAAGTTCTGTTGATACTGTGAAAATTAGTGTTAGAAATTTAACACCACCGGAGATGGTTGTAATTCCCAGTGGTACGTTTCAAATGGGAGACCAGACTTCGTCGGATGGCATTCTCCAAGGTTCAGGTGAAAGCGACGAAGTCCCAGTTCATACAGTAATGATTCGCAGCTTTGAAATTAGTAAATACGAATTAACATTTGACGAGTATGATGAGTATTTAAAAAATCGAGAGAGTAATCCTATTGTTGATCCATCATCTATAACATCTGGTGAAGCTTACGATGAAGGATGGGGTCGTGGTTCCAGGCCTATAATTAATGTTTCATGGAATGAATTTCAATCTTACTTGGATTGGCTGAATAGTCAGATAGGTGTCGCATTAGATGACCCTAACCGTTATCGCTTACCTACCGAAGCAGAATGGGAGTATGCCGCGCGAGCAGGAACAACTACAAAATATAGCTGGGGCGATATTATAAATCGTAATGATGCAAACTATGGCACCGCTGTTTGCTGTGATGGATTTGGACTGGATGGTTTTATTGATAATTATACATATACAGCTCCGGTCGGACAATTCGTTCCTAACGCGTATGGTCTTTATGATATTCATGGCAATGTGTGGGAATTAACTCAAGATTGTGTTCAAGACAGTTATGCTGATGCACCCAATGATGGGAGTGCCTGGTTGGATAAAAATACTGGTGATTGTTCTCGTCGAAGAGCGCGTGGTGGCGCCTGGGATTTTCCACATGACAGCTCGCGTTCAGCAAATCGCGGTTCGATTAATTCTTTAAGTGTACGTTTGTCTGATGTTGGGTTCCGCTTGTCAAGATCAATTGAACTACCTGCGCCAACCACAAAAACACCGGAAATGGTTTCCATTCCTGGTGGGAGTTTTCAAATGGGAGATCAGACTTCATCAGATACTGTTACTCCCGGTGCTGGTGATAGTGATGAAGTTCCAGTGCATACTGTTAGTATTGATCCATTTGAAATGGGTAAATATGAAGTGACTTTTGATGAATATGATGAATATCTAAAAAGTCGAACGACAAGTCCCATTTCTGATCCTTCAGCAATCAATGGGTTTGGCGATGAAGCATATGATTACGGTTATGGTCGGGGCTTAAGACCTGTTATTAATGTTACATGGAAAGATGTACAAGCCTATTTGGATTGGTTGAATACAAAACTTGACATTGCATTGGATGATCCAACGCGTTATCGGCTTCCCACTGAAGCGGAATGGGAATATGCCGCAAGAGCTGGCACAACGTCATTATTTAGTACGGGTGATTGTATTAGCACATCTAAAGCAAATTTTAGAGATCTTTTCCAGCTAAGTTATACTACTAAAGATGGATTATCGATTACTTGTCCAAAATCCGATGTAGATTTAAATCAAACACTTCCTGTTGGTAGTTTTACTTCTAATCCTTTTGGTTTATACGATATGCATGGGAATGTGTATGAGTGGGTCATTGATTGTGAAACGACGGATTATTCCAACGCATCGAGTAATGGTAGCGATTGGATTCCAGTAATGGAGAAAGCAAAAATTTGTGATTATCATTATGTCCGTGGTGGTTCATTTGGCAGTGGCGCAGTTGCGGCAAGATCAGCAAATCGACGCGGAGTTTTTATTCGTAGTTCTTTTTGGGGATTCCGCTTAGCAAGATCCCTTCCCACCACAACACCAACGATTAATGTAAAAGAAATACCCATCGACGCCGGTTACGATTATGCTTGCGCCATTAAAACCGATGGCACGCTTTGGTGTTGGGGATCTGAGTATGGCATTCGTTTAGCAAAATTGTCAGGCAGTAGTGCGCTTTCACCGGTTCAAGTAAACACAGATACCGATTGGAAAGCCGTGAGTGCCGGTGTTTTCCATACCTGTGCTATAAAAGCAGATAAAAGTTTGTGGTGCTGGGGACTTAACTCAAATGGTCAATTGGGCTCAAGCGTTGATACGGTAATCGATGTACCCACAAAATTAACAAGCAGTGAATGGATTCAAATAACCGCTGGCGACAGACACAATTGTGGTATTCAAGTAGATGACAGCCTTTGGTGTTGGGGCCTTAACGACCAAGGACAGTTGGGTATAGGCAATAAAATTAACCAAACAAGTCCAAGCAAAGTCGGTAGTCAATCCTGGTTACAAGTCAGTGCACATGATGAATATACCTGTGGTATTCAAACAGACAATAGCCTGTGGTGCTGGGGGAGAAATGACGAAGGTCAAGCGGGGATAGGATCTGATTTTACCAATGTCAGTAATCCAACTAAAGTTAATAATGCAAATTGGCTGCAGGTCAGTACCGGTTATCGTCATGCTTGTGCAATTGATAGTTCCAACATCACATGGTGTTGGGGCGAGAATAGTGATGGACGATTGGGAAATAACAGTAACAATGTTTCATTTACTCCAGTACCGGTTTCCAATATAACGAATTGGGAGTGGATTAGCGCTGGTGGTGATGCGTTTGATCTTGGCCATAGCTGTGGTATTACAGCAGGTCAATTATATTGTTGGGGCTCCAATACTCATGGGCAACTTGGCACCAGTAATAATAACACTTTTAATGTCCCAGCTTCAGTTTCTACTGTTCCTGTGAGCAATACAAACTGGATTCATGTATCAGCTGGACGAACATTTAGTTGTGCATATCGAGACGACGACGTTATTAATTGCTGGGGATCAGGTGGGCAACTTGGTGATGGAATCGGCGAAAATAGTAACCAACCTGTTTTAGTTGAATTAAAATTGTAATTTGTTGCCACAGGGAATAAAAAAATATGGCAGCTCAAAAAAAAGAAGGCAGAATCCCAGCAAACAACAACTATGAATGGAAATTTATTAAAGCTGCAAAAAAATTGGCACTTAAAAAATTGAATTTCACTATTAGTAAAATACAAGAAATTCCCTCTACTAAGTATTTATCAATTAAAAATACCGGCGTCGACAAGAGAGTTCAAAAAAAACTCACTGATCCACATTCAGCATTACTCATTTTAATCTGTCAACATTTCAAAATCAAAAAACCCGGTCCACTTGATGTTAAAAATATTTTGGACAGTTATCGAAAAATTAGAAAAACATTGAGAAGTTACGATCGAGATTTATTTCGATTAGTTTCGGAGAAAACGGCTAAAGAACACATGGAGTCTGGTGGAGATTTCTTTGGATATGTCATTCCAGGTGATACAACCATATACTTGAATGAAGTTTATTTCGTATTTAGTAAGCCAACCGAAACCGGCCTTCAGACCAAGCCTTATGTTTCCCCCAGTTTTTGTGCCGATGCGTTAATTCACGAAATTTTTCACGTTTGTTATTCATCAAATGGCGTAATACATCGTGCATTGACTGCAAAATCAATGAAAGTATCAGAGTTAGATAATATTTCATGTGAGTCTGGCTACACCCAAGTTAAAACTAATTTACAAGCGATGGGTGAAGCGTATGTTTTTCATCATTTTTCAAAATGCGTTTATCAACAAGTCAATAGCAAAAAATAATTCGGCAAATGCAACAGCCTTCTCGTTCCCACGGTCCCCCGTGGGAATGTATACTTAAACTTAGATCCTGAACCAAAACAAAAAAATCGACATTAGCCACGATACCATCTTCCACACGGTATTAAATTATATACCCCTATGCATTCCCACGGAGGACCGTGGGAACGAGAAAAAAATAATCCGACACAAATGCAACAACCTTCTCGTTCCCACGGTCCCCCGTGGGATTGTATACTCACTAACGGATCGGAAGAAAGGAATACCAAACGATTTAATCCTGTGGACAACAGGGATGTTGTCTTCAAATCTACATGGATGTATTTACGACGTGGATTAAAACGTTTGGTATTCCTTTCTTCCGATTCACTAATATACTTGAATCATTCACCAAAACAAAAAAATCGACATTAGCCACGATACCATCACCCATACAGTATTAAATTATATACCCCTATGCATTCCTACGGAGGTCGTGGGAACGAGAAAACGAGAAAAAAAACACGGGAACACATAGTTGTGTTCCCGTGGAGGTAAATTTATGTAATCGTTTTTATGGATTTTCTTGAAACCGATAACCTTTTGCCTTACTTTGTTTTTTAATGGCAGACGTCATTGCTTCATTCATAGTAATTGCAGCCGGCTTGTTTGACTTTGCTTTTTGTTCAGCAACAAAGTCTTCTCGTTGTTTACTCAGCCGAGCGATTTCCTCTCGCACTTCCTTACGCTGATCCATTTTTTCTTTCACAAATTCTTTTTGTTTTTCTTTTTCCATTTTTTTCATCGGTGCTGGCAATTTTTCCTGGTCAATTTTATCAAGATCAACCTTACCACCCTCTAACGCATCCACAAGATCCCAGCTATCATTTCGATAAAAGCTGGACGCTTTTGATATTGTGCGCTTTGCAAGTTGCCCCATAGAGATTGCTTGATTTTTTTGATCCATCAACGATTGACGCGCTATTTTATTCGCGCCTTCGCTACCATATGGAATGTAAGTTTTATTCAACGTCGCATTTAACTCCGCCAAACGTTTATCTTGAGGTGCATTGATATGTGCTACCACATGATTTTGATTAATACTCATGAAATCACCTCCAGCAAGCATTGCACCTGTTTTCCACCCAGTATTTATTCCCGTTCTCATGTCACCAGCGAAAATGGTATTGACTGTGATGCCTTGTTCTTTTGCAGCTGCGACCGACTGTTGAAAACTGATAGGACCTTGTGTAAAAGGCTCGTTACCCGCAATGAAAATCACCTTAACAGCACTATCAGAAGTACTCCATTCCAATTGATTAACCGCTTCTTTAATCACATAACCACAGTATTCACTTCCACCATTTGTGGTTAATGAGAATAAGGATTCCGATACGCCATCCAATTCGGTTGTTAAATCTGTGACTTTTCGAATATAACCCGATTCAGCAGATAATCTGTCATTGCCATATTCAAACACAGCGACTTCCAATTTTGGTGTTTTGCCATCTTTGGTTGAATTGGCAAATTGATTAACGACTTGCCATAATTGGTCTCGAGTTTGATTTATTAGTCCATCCATTGATCCTGATGTATCCAATAAAATTGCCAGTTGAATTAAGGGATGTTCGGTCTCCATTGCAGGTGAATGATGAGTCGTTGACGAAACCGTCGCGGCATTAGTCGCGTTTTGATAAATTGGATATGCAATCACAGTTGCGGCAGTGATGGCAAATACGCTGATTCCAAGAATGATTTTTTTCATGATATGTTCTCCTTAAAAAGTAATTTAGTATTTCAATTAATTAGACGTTATTTGGCGTAAAGCCTGTTCTGCTGCTAGATGGGCTCGATCAAATTGATCACTTACCCTATTGGGTGATGATTTGCTAGATGTTGATGATTTAAGTAAGTGGGGGATAAAAACAAACAAAGCTTGCATTAGGAAAAAACACCACATAGCGATAAAAACATTGCCGGTGTTGTACCAGGCCCATATACTGATGAGGGCGCCTAAACCAATCAACCCAAGGTCAAGCAATGCAGCCAGTACACTATCGTAAAAATACAATGAGCGTACAATCCAAATCACGCCGAGCTGAAACAAAATAAATATCGTCAAAGATGATGTAAAAACAAAAGCCAAAATTGTGGTGGCAAACCAAATTGTAAATACAACCATGCGACCCAGGCGTTCTCCACTTCGTATCATCAAATAGCTAATATAAGCGAGACAGACAATTGAGATTATCACTTCCAACATGAATGGACTTACAATCAACGTTAGTGAGAAAAAAACACTGGCACTAATCACTAGACTCGCTATCATGGCAACGGTAACGCCTTCAAAAAATCCTGGTTTTTTCATGATGAAACCCTCGCCTGCTTTTCTTTGAGAAAGGCAATTTCCACTTCATCATCGCTAACCGAAATTTCCGAAAATAATGGTGATTTATCAGATTGCTCATTCTCGTCACTAACACTCATGATTTCCTGCTTTTGCCGCATTGCGCTAAGTTTTTCCTTATTTTCCGACAATCGTTTTTGTAGATCCTTTATTTGGGTTATCAAGGTTTGTTGCTGCCGACTGGCGAGTTTTATCACTCTTTCCAATTCCAATTTTCGCTTAATGGCTTTACGCGCTAGGTTATGCTCATCTACCGAAAAACTGACGCTTATTTCATCGTCTATACTATTAAGTTGCTGCTGGTGTTCCTGTTGCATATTATCCTGCTGCTGTTGCGCTTTTAGGAGTTGTGTAAGACGTTGTTGATCAGTGCACACTGAGTCTTCCATCTCCCGTACAGCCTGCTTTAACAGGGCAATCGGTTCTTCAAGCGTATCAAGCACAGCGTGCATATCCGCTTTAAAAGCCCGAGAGAGTCGTTTAATTAATGGCATAGGATTCTCCTGATTAAGAGTTATTTTTAATGACGGGATACAGTTTAAGCGGGAAGCTGGGATATAAGTAGACACACTAAAGTAAAACCTACAGTCAAAAGTTTACATAAACTTTACATATGACTTTGTCAGATAATGGTATGATTTTGTTAATATGAATAGGAAATCCAGAATTTTAGTCGTTGAAGATGAAGAAGCCATTCGCGCAGGCCTGGTTGATTTATTGGTATACCACGGCTATGAAGTCGATGCAGTAGCCGATGGCAATGCCGGATTAAAACAAGCGCAGTCAGGGCAATATGATCTGATCCTGCTGGATATCATGTTACCGGGCATTGACGGATATGAAATTTGTAACCGCATTCGCGAAGCGGATCGTGAGCAAGCGATTATTATGCTCACCGCCAAGTCCGATGATGATGACATTATTCGCGGGTTAAAACTTGGCGCCGATGATTATGTTGCTAAACCTTTCTCCGTCACTCAATTGGTGCTGCGCATACAAGCCGTATTACGTCGTTCGCGTATTGGTGTTGAAGTTGAAAATACGCTCCAACTGGGAAACATGCAAGTTGATACCCGCAGCTTAAGTGCTACCCGAGGCAACGAGAACATTGCATTTACCCGACGTGAGATGGATATACTGGAATATCTGGCTCAACATCATGAACGACCTGTGCCACGGGAAGAACTACTGGCAAAAATTTGGGGCTACGCCAAAGATCTCGAACTGGAAACGCGAACTGTTGATATTCATATCGCCAAATTACGCCGCAAGATCGAACCAAAACCTGCTGAACCTTGTTACCTCATCACGGTGCGCATGGCAGGCTATCAACTAAAGTTGCTTTAATATGTCTCGGCATCCACTAAGAGGATGGACGGTAAAGCGACTTCGCTTGGTTTTATTGTTGTTTTTTCTGGTTTTAGCCATTCCAACTGCCGTACTTATCAGCTACACCTACAGTCAGTTAAAATGGGAATCCTTTCATCAAGAACGTGGCCTGGCAGAAGAACTGGTTAAACGATTCGATCGGCGTTTTGCCGAATTAATTTCGGAAGAAAATGCAAGACCGTTTACCGATTATAGCTTTCTTAATGTTAGTAGCATCCTCACATCTAATCAGCTACAACGTTCTCCCCTATCTCAATTTCCAATAAAAAAAGCCATCAATGGCACAGTTGGCTATTTTCAAATAGATTCCGACGGTCAAATGAGTACACCTATTTTACCCAGTGATGACATTGATCAAGATCTCAATAAAGATTGGTTGAACGATTTTGATAAACGCGCCACCCAACGGGATGAGATGCTAAATATTCTAAGCCAAAGCCAGTTGATTGCCCCCAAGCCTGGAGCGATATCGCCAGCGCCAGCCTTGGCGAGCACAACTGCGCCTGCACTATCCAGAAATCAACTAATAGAAGAGAAAAACAGTAGTGATAATGTCGCTGTTGAAAAAGAAGAAATCGCTGCACCTCAACCCTTATTTGAAAAATTTGATCGAAAAGTTGAATCAATAAGTTCCATACCGCAAAAATCAAATATGGGCAGAATGGCAGATCTAAAGTTGAGTAAGCAGTTTAAAAGTGCACCTCAAAAAGAGTTAAAGGCACGGGAGAAATCTAAAAAGTTATCATTCGCAAAAAAACAAAAATCGAAGAGAAGAATTGAACAAAACTTTTTACCTGAACGCCAGTCATTGGTGACAAGTAATGACGAATTATCCGACAAACCAAATGATGTAAAAATCAATATGTTTGAAAGTGAAATTGATGCATTAGATTTCAGTGTACTGGATAGCGGACATTTTATTTTGTATCGTAAGGTTTGGAAAAATGGGCAACGTTTAATTCAGGGAATCCTGTTTAAACAGAATGCATTTATCGATGGCATAATTCAGCCCATGTTCAAAGATGCCACGGTCTCACGCAGTAGTGACCTTACCGTGGGTTATGAAGGCAATGTGTTATCTGTTTTACATAGTCGCACAACACGATCTTATATTTCAAGTGCATCTGATATTAAAGGCATTTTTTTACTGGAATCTCGCCTTGCCGATCCATTCTCTGGTGTTACGCTGGTGTTTAGTGTTAACCAATTACCCGCAAGTCCGGGTGCAAGTATTGTTAATTGGTTGGCAGTGTTATTACTTGTGATATTGTGCAGTGGATTTTATTTTATGTATCGCCTGGGTATTCGCCAGATACGCATGGCACATCAACAACAGGATTTTATTTCCGCGGTCAGTCATGAATTAAAAACACCGTTAACTTCTATTCGTATGTATGGCGAAATGCTCATGCAGGGCTGGCTGGATGAGGATAAGCGAAAACAATATTATACTTACATCCATGAAGAAAGTGAGCGACTAACACGCTTAATCAACAATGTATTGCAAATGGCACGAATGACCCGCAATGACTTACAACTTGATTTAAAACCCTATACCGTTAGCCAATTACAAGACACCATTCGTTCGAAAACGGCCACTCAAATCGAACGTGCCGGATTTTCTTTATCGCTACAATGTGATCCTCAATGTTTATCAAAACATATCAATCTCGATCTGGATAGCTTTGTTCAAATTGTCATTAACATCATTGACAATGGACTTAAGTTTTCCGCTAAAGCAGAAAACAAACAAATGGATATTACCTGCACATTAATCGATGATAACAAAATACAATGGCGAATCCGCGATTATGGACCAGGAATACCTAAACAACAAATGCGTAAAATTTTCGAACTCTTTTATCGCTCCGAAAGCGAACTGACAAGAGAAACCATCGGCACCGGCATTGGCCTCGCGTTGGTAACAGAATTAACTCAAGCCATGAAAGGATCTATTGATGTCGTTAACAAAACACCTGGCGCAGAGTTTCAGATTACCTTTCCAATGATTGTGAATGGAGATAGGCAAAAATAACTTTTATCAATGACTTTTACTTTTCTCTTCTCAATATTTTCACATTTATTCATTTAACTCTCGATCGCACAACATTTAATCTATTATCAAGATCGAATGCGATAACATTGTAGAACGCTAATATTGTTAACACGATCCCTATTTTTTAGTAAAATATTCTCTATATTTGCTTTACAGCGAGTTATAATTTTTTATCTATCATTCATTTACCGGTATTAAAACCAACTCAATTGTTGGAATTAAAACAAGTTTTTTATCAATGCTGTTTGAATTATGCTCTCTCAAACCAAAGAAACGACCATCAAATTTATTCGATTTTTTCTACTGCTAGCCTGGTTCGGCGTACTTTATCTGTGCATTGTGGATTTAGGGCAAGATCGTTTGACCGACCCTAATGATTCAATTGCAATAAAAGGGCTTGTGGGAAGTACAATCGAATTGCGGGGCGAAATTCTCGAACCACAAGCTTATAATATTGCACCGCGATTATTTTGGGGAGTCACCATCCCACTGGTTGTTTTGTTTTTAATTTTCATAGGCCATGATTCCTGGCGACGAATTTGCCCTATGTCGACAATCAGCCAAATACCTCGCTGGATGGGATGGCAACGAAAAAAAGGGAAAGGCAACCAACGTCGAATTGCATTAGTCACTCCCAACTCCTTTTTGGCACGATATGCCATTTTAATTCAATTCTTTTTATTTATATGCGCAGTAACCGCGCGATTGACAACATTGTCCGCTAATCCAGAACATTTATTTGGTTTTACACTTATCGTTTTTTTTCTCGCATTTATGGTAGGCATGTTATATGGCGGCAAAACATGGTGTCATTATTTTTGCCCAATGAATCCAATTCAACTTGTTATTAGTGGTCCACGCGGGTTAAATGCAGCCAAATCTGTCACACCGGTGGGTCAATCCATGTGTCGAAAACCTGGGCCGGAAGGTGATATATCCAATTGTGTCGCTTGCAACTCACCTTGCCCCGACGTTGATATGGAAAGAAATTACTGGGATAAGTTATCCACTTCATCGCGACGCATCGTAGTTTATGGCTATCTAGGAACAGTGCTTGGCTTTGTGCATGGAATGTTTGCGGCAACAGGAATTGGCGGTTATGGTCCTGTCATTTGGTACGATAGTGATTGGCTTGCCATCGGATTTGCACCCTTCGGTACAATGCTCCCGATTCATCGAATATTCGGGTCAATTGTTTTAATGCTAAGTTGGGTAACGATTTGTGTTTTGTGTGGCATGCTACTGGAACGTTTAGTCTATCTGTTCATAAAATCTAACACGAATGATGAAAAGGCGAAAGAAACCGCCCGTCATCGTGTAATGATTTTATTTACCCTGTCTGCGCTGTTAAGTTTAATTTATTTAGTCGCCCTACCCGGCATGAAATGGTTGCCAGATCTTGTCGTAACAACAATTGGTTTCGCCAGCACTATAGCACTATCAATTTGGGCATATCGCAGTTGGAATCGAAGTAGTTCGCATTATCAAAGAGAAAATCTTGGACAAAGTTTACTAAAACGTTTACAACAAGTTGAAACTGATTGGCCCTCACAACTAGAAGGTAGGCAATTAGACGATTTAAGCTCGGAGGAAATTTATCTACTGGCCAATGTTACGCCTCATTTAGAACAAAAGAATCGATTAATGTTTTATGAAAACTTTTTATCTGATGTGATTCAACAAGGTGCAACCAATAATAGTGCAGGACGGCGAGTTTTATCTCAACTGAGAGAAAGCTGTAATATTAGTGATGATCAACATAATAATATGATCAATCGTCTAAAGGCGGAATATACAATTGATGACTCATTATTAATTTCAACTCAACTAAGACTTAACAGTTTTAAACAAGCACTAGAGAATTTGCTATTTAATGCGATTTCCCAAGGTAAACCATTACTCGATGCAGTTTCAGAGAACAAAAAAGACATAGAAAATCTGAAACAAGATTTTTCAATTACGGTTGAGGAAGAAGAGAAAGTCATTCAAAAAATGAGTTCTACTTCTGGATCACTTACATTGGCTTTCGAAAAATTAGTTGAACAACTTCATGAAATATCTCAATTTCAGTTGCGACTGAATTCACAAGCTGCTGAAATCTATCTACATCGTAATTTAGAACATCAAGCAAGGGAAATCATTATTCAATGCTTTGGTTTAATCGAAATGCTGTGTGATACTAAGAATAATCAAAAATTGGCAATTGATATTACTAATGCACATCCCTCCGCAGTTAGCTGGACAAAACAAAACAAAGAATTTCGATGGGAAAAACGATTACCCCTATCCTTTCTTGACAATTTAAACACGACGGATAAGACACGGACGATTAAACTACTAGAACTCTCGCCCGATAGTGTATTGAATCGATTAGAACGTTTTGACGATGATTATGTGTCGTTAGTCGCCTGTCGTGCTGCACAATTACGGGACCTAAACTGGGCAAATGAAGCCCTGAACTCCAAATTGAATAACGTATTCGATCCGTCAGTTCGAGAAAAAATAAACTCCCTAATTTCGAGTAATAAAATACTCAAAATCACTTCTTTTGATGGTGAAACAATGCAATTTGATGGAGACATTACGGCAGGAAGAGCGCCTGATAATCAATGGATAATAAATCAGATTGAAGCGAGCCGATATCATTTTCGCTTATTTAAAGAAAATTGCGAATATTTCTGTGAGGACCTAAATTCTTCCAATGGCACGATCGTTAATAATAAAATCATTCAAGGTGACAAAGTTCAATTAAACAAAAAAAATGAAATTCGTGTATCCTATGACTCGGTGCCAGCTACAATCGATATTACCGAAGTTGCAAATCAAAACATTGAGCATCCCGTTGATTTATATATTGCGCTTGCTAACAGCTTGCGTTTTTCTACCTTTAAAAATCCACAACTCATGAAACTTGTAGAAAATGGTCAGGTTAAAATAATAAACGTTCATGGAGAAAGTGGAAGTACAACGCTAAATAAAGCGCTTGTTGGGTTTATTATTCAGGGAAATTTGCAATGTCAAAAAGCGGGTAAAGTACTTACTGAATATAATGAAGGAGACTTTATTTATATTGATGAAGTGCTTGCGGAGAAGTCCCTGAGGCTCGTCTTTCCCACTTCTGTCACCATGATATATTGGTCCTTGCCAGATTTCTTCAGGATTACAAATAAAAATACCGATTTTCAACTGTCATTACTTAATGACATACGCAAAAAACTACAATCAAGCATTATCGAACTTATTGAATGAACTACAATTGAATTCATGACTTTACAACGGAAATGAAAAACGAAACATGATTAAAATTAATATTAAGAATACCATTGATCAATCAACTCAAATATTAGAACTGGATGAAAGTGAAATTGCGCGGAGAGCGTTTACCATTGGACGTGCAACGGATTGTGATATTTTATTGAATTCAATTTCTGTTAGTCGAAAGCATGCACGAATTTCAATTATTGGTGATCAATTGATCTTGGTAGACAATGGCTCAACCAGTGGTACTTTTTTTAATGATAGTCAATTAATCGCAGACCAAAAACACAATATTCAATCAAATGGAATTTACTTGATTGGTCCTTTTGAACTAACATTTTTTGATATTCAACTGAATATTAAAAACGAAAGCTCAGAAAAAACCGTATTAATTCGCCATCTTCCCAATAGTTATCAACCTGTAGCGATGATAGATAAAAATGCCTGGAAAATTTGGGATGGCAGCAAAACAAAAATGACATGTACCAATATTTACAACGAAACCCACGATGTAAAAACCTTTAGCTTTACTGCACAAGCGAACACATTATTTCAATATCAAGCAGGGCAATTCGCAACGTTACACCTTAACATTGATGGTAAGCCGGTTACACGTTGTTACACCATTAGTTCCACACCGAGTCGACCACACAGCATTAGTCATACAATCAAACGAACACCTGCAACAGGAAATTATCCACCCGGTGTTGCTTCCAATTGGTTACACGATAATATGAAAATTGGCGACAACATCGAGATATCTTCCCCTGCGGGACATTTTTCTTGTTTTGCACATCCATCAAATAAACTCTGTTTTATTTCTGGTGGTAGCGGAATTACCCCTATGCTATCAATGACTCGATGGATAAGCGATACCGGTGCAAACGTTGATGTCGTATTTATTCACGTTGCAAAAGAAGAAAAAGATATTATTGCCAGGCAAGAGCTTGAAATGTTAAGCGAACAAAACAAGAATATACGACTTGTTTTTACACTTACCAGAAAAGACGAAAATAACCGATGGTCAGGCTACACTGGTCGGTTAAGTACCGAACTTCTCCAACATGCCGTACCTGATTTGTTAGCGCGACGTGTATTTGTCTGTGGGCCTGCTCCATTTATGGAATCTACAAAAGAACTTCTAGCCAATGGGAATTTTCCAATGGATAGATATCATGAAGAAAGTTTTGGTGGACCAAAACCTGCGTCTAAAGTTGGCTCAGAAACAACTATCCGAAATCAAAACTCAGGTCCACGTTTTGGGTTACAAGCAGTTTTAGGTGACTTGAGTCAATCATTTACCCATACAGAAACACAACCCGACGAATTTGATGCACAACCCTCTCCCAATAACTCATCGACAACTGATCAAATTACATTTTCTAAATCAGATATCACAGTGCAGTCAAATGGCGAAACGATTCTGGAAGCTGCAGAATCAAGTGGACTCTCCTTACCCTATGGTTGCCGGCAAGGCATGTGTGGCGCATGTAAAGCAATTAAATCGGATGGCAACCTTCAACAAGACAATTATGATGATTCAATCCTTAGCGAGGATGACAAAGATGCGGGTTACATATTGTTGTGTACTGGCAAGGCAAAGGGACCCATCGTAGTTGATGCATAATTCCCCTCCCAATTGATCTTTTTAATAATAATATTTCAAAACTGAATAACACAATAAATTTCACCCGGTACACGTTCAACCAACACCTTTGATTCATTGCGTTTCAGTGTGTATGTGAGATAACACCCAATCCTGGGATCACTCAGTACTTTTTGATTAAAGATAACTGTATTGGCACCTAACGTTCTAGCAGAGGGAACAAGCAAACCGGGATGACCTTCCTCATAAACACGTTTTGCAATTTGTTGTGGAAAGGTATATTCATCCGTTACCAGATCTGGATAATGATTTTCTTTTCCACGCAAATCCACTAATAGTGCACGACAATGAACGTCATAAACTGCGCGCTCACGATAAATGATATTTTCATTATCATGCACTTTATTTTCTTCCTGATGCATATGAAATGCCGTTTCATAAATACTGGTACTCAACGTTAAGGAAGCATACCAAACTGCAAATTCACCTGTCCCATAACGTGACTGTAAATAGGGTTCAATTGTAAAGGGATATTCTATCGCTGTCGTATAGTGAAAACTGCGTTCAAGAAATCTAGCGGGAATATTTTTTTTAACTTCACTTTCAAACGCGCGCGCAACATTGCTCGCTTTGACATTACCATCAGTTAAATCGTCAAACAAATCTTCACTCACCCGCAAAGACACAATATTGCGCTTGACCGATGCATTAAAATCAATGTTTTTACTTAATAAATTTTCCACGAAATTGGGAGAGAAATTCCTATTGATGTCCGCGCATAAAATCCAAGTATCGTGAAACACGCGCAATGCCGATTAGACCTTGTTCTCGCATAACATCAATGGGAGACTTTGCATTAAACGCATCATTGCGTTTGTTCACCCAGTTGTAACGCAAATCTGGATTTTGCGGATATAACAGTCTTAATGCTTTATGACATGCCAATAACCAACCGACTCTATCTAATACGTCTCGGTTATTTGGGAGAGGATCGCCTTTTCGATATTTACCGAGTAAAGCGCGGCTATTCGGACTGAGGCCCAACAGATTTAATTGAGTATTGGTATCAAGTTGCCAAAGCTCAAACAATTTTAAAATGATGGATGCCGCTGATTTGCGGTTTTCTTCATCGTGTATATCAAGATGACTGAATGATGCGATGGCCTGGTTTTGATCCATGATACGAACCTAAGTTATCTGTACTCTTTTATTATATAACATGTATACATATATACAAATATTGTTTAGATATATCGTTCAAAAGTTTGTTTTCTTTAATTCTGAAAAAAGCAGCAAATAGTCGTAATGCCCATAAGCAATTGTTATTACTGGATTAATCTATAGTTTTGCATGCATCATTTTGCGGACATATCACTATAGAGGAAGCGCTCAGAGAGTTCAAAGCAATTGGCAGCGTACGGTACCGTGAATTAGAAAATATTGTCATTGAAGAAAATAAACTAAGCAATAATAACATACTGATTTAATTGCTTAATTTACATTTTCTCCAAGTCAATATACTGGAAAATTAAGACAAAAAAAGCAAATTTTATCGAGAAATAGCTTTTGGGCGCAAATTGGCATCTAGGAAGTGAAAACGCCTGATAAAAACATTCGAATTACCCTCGACTACCGTTAGTATAATGGAAGCATTAAAAAAACGTTGCTGTAACTCCAGCGTACCGAGTGACGCATCATCATCGTTGAATAACGAAACTATTTTACACTCAATTAAGCTGCGGCAATGCACAACCCGTTTTATTTCTGCGAAAAGGCTTATTACATTCCCAGTCATTCCCAGTAAAATCCAAATGCGCATTGACTGGCACCTTTACAGAATCACAGGACTTATTTTTCAATCTGTATCCTCTTTCACATCGCCAGTTGTCACCATTGGAATCCAAATATGCGTTGGCGGGCACAGTGATAAATTTACACGCCGCATTCACTTCACGATAGCCACGGAAGCATTGCCAGCCGTTACCATAAGATGCATTCGTTAGATAAGCGTTTGCAGGGGCAACGAGTAATTTACAGGTATTGTCAACAGCATGATAACCTCGATTACATTCCCAACCGGCACTATATTGTGATTCGATGTAATGTCCATTTTCTGGTACTTGAACTTTTCTGCAATTCTTGTCCATCTGTCGATATCCCCTCTTACATTTCCAAGATTCACCACTTGAATCTAAATAGGCATTTGAAGGTACTTTTATTGCGACACACGCATCCTTAACTTGTATAAAACTGTATTTGCATTGCCATCCCTGCCCGAAAGATGAGGTCGTTAAAAATGAATTATCTGGAAATTTAATTCGCTCACAGGTTTTATTCAATTTCTTGTATCCGGTATCACATTCCCAGCCATTTCCAAATCGTCTTGCATGTGCATTGGGTGGGATGTCTCGTATAATCTCTTGCGCATTTACAATATGATTAGGCAAATCGAACATGAGATTGATTAAAACCAAAGAAAAAACTGAAGCACATAAAAACCTTAACTCTTTCCACATATGGCTAAATCCTTATTAACAAATTAAAATCTACATTGGAATGAAAATGGGACGATATCGGTATTCACTAATACATTACACCGCGCATAGTAATCGCATAAACAATTCGCCTAATATTTTTTGAGTGGGGGCGTTAAGAGGAGGCTTATAAATGCGTCCACAACCTCAGTGGACATGACCGGTTCTCTTATGACCAAGCCGGTCAGGGAATGACTTGCACTATACGCCCACTAAATGGAAATAGATAGGAATCCGCATGTTAAGTTGAACAATAGGTTTCTAAAACACTGCAATCGAGCAAAGATCAATCTCTCATTTTCAAATAGCCGTAATAATGGACTAAACTTACGTTGTCATTGACTAACACTGACGTTTAACAATTTCTTATGTTCCAAAAATTTTCCGTTGTAAATTCAGTGCACCAATAATTTAGGTAATCCATTAGAAATATCAATACAGATTTTTTCTTTCTAAAATTTCAATCAATAACGTATTTCCATCATGTGCAATATAAAAATAATAATAAACATTTTTCCTTTTCTGAGGTTACTCTCATGCCACCTATGCTGTTTGCGAAAATAGTTTTTCATTCAAATAAACTATTCAATTCATTCGATGCTTTACCATGACGCATCAACATTATTCTTAGAAAAAATTACTATTTTCCAAAAATACACGGTAAATTAATTTTTTAGACATAGCGAAAACTCGAAGAATCTAACAAAAAAGTTAAAGATATCCGACTTTTATAAATATTTTAACTCAATTACATTGTTCTGTATAATTGGAACAAAACAGTGGCTCAATACTAACATTGTCGCTTGCAATAAATTTTACACTCACTAACACAATAATACTCGGAGGGCAGTCATGCACTGCAAAAAACTTTTATCTAATACACTAATAACATGTTGTTTGGCATTTTCCAGCGTTATCGTAACTGCGCAAGAAATTATTGGTGCAACAACAACGTTACATTCAACTAGTTTAAGTGTAACGTGGCAAACACCTAATCGTAATTGGTATGCAGAGGTTGAACAGGACTTTTATCTAGGTAGCGCTATTCCGCTTTTACATGTTGCCGTTACCACTGGAAACGAGTCAGAAATTGAATTAAAACCGAATTGTTATTATCGAGGCACTCTTACCCAACAAGATGGTACTGTTATTCCGGATACCGTTGTTTTTATAGACCTGTGTAATTCAGATATTATTTTTCGTGGATTTGTCGCAGAAAACACCACAATGTATCGGATTGTTCCAGATGAAAATAGTGTTATCGGCATTAGCATGAATGTTGAAACGACATCAGATAGTATAAACCCAAGTAATGATACAAATTCACAAAAAGGTTGGGGATCTAGCGGAAGTGGCGGCGCACTTCGACCATCGAGCTTGTATTCTCGCAATGTATCCAATGATGAATTTCCAAGCGTAGATATTTATGTAGACCCAACCTATGTGAACCAAGTGGGTGAATCAGACTATTTCGGCAGAATAATTGAAAGCCTCGCATTAGCAAATACAATTTATGCGCAAAGCGATTTAAACCAATTACATCTTGCGGCGGTAGTCTTACTGGATAAGGAATTTAACACGTCTGATAGCCAGGGAAATATTCTTCATCGTTTGAGTAAGTTACGGCAATACACCGCTCAAGCTGATAGCGCGGATACTTCACTGATTTTAAGCGGAGGGAAATTAATATGCGCTATCTCTGGGGATGGGCAGAAATTGGTTACGCTTGCGAATTACAACATGCCGTTACAAAAAATCGAAAATTAAATACCCATCGAATTGGAAAAGCAGCTGCTGCAATAATAGACCTACCCACGTTAATGCAGCGCGGTTGGATAATGGCACATGAAGTCGCTCACACGCTAGGTGTTACACACAAATCTGGTGATCCGTTGGCAGATGGATCATTTCAACCTGACCTGGCATTGAAAGATTACATAGCCGGATGCTCAGCAAGATCAGAAATTTTTCAAGCGTGTCATGATGGATCCTTCAATAACACGAAAATTCAATATCATTCGTGTGACTAATTTTGCATAGCTGATATAGATTCATTTATAAACGCAATGCATTTTCTAGGCTGCCTGTGCGGCAGTGAACTGACGAACAAATCGACTTGTACAATTGAGGACGTTTACGACGCACACCCAGTTTCAATCCACGCGCCCGCGAAGGGCGCGACTAATTCCCCTCTTATTGTTATATCGTCAACCATGTTTCAATCCACGCGCCCGCGAAGGGCGCGACTATATATATTAATCGAATGGATTGTTACATTTTGTTTCAATCCACGCGCCCGCGAAGGGCGCGACCGCTATAAGCGATTACACGGGCGAAACGTCTTTTGTTTCAATCCACGCGCCCGCGAAGGGCGCGACCGCCGTCAACAACTGTTATTCAAACTGACTTGTCAGTTTCAATCCACGCGCCCGCGAAGGGCGCGACCTCCTGACGGCGATGGGTTCGAGTTTTTTAAAACGGTTTCAATCCACGCGCCCGCGAAGGGCGCGACAAAAGTTGCAAAGCCGAAATAGTCGACCCAAATGAGTTTCAATCCACTCGCCCGCGAAGGGCGCGACAATCTAAATTGGAAAAACTTGTGCTTGAGCATATGTTTCAATCCACGCGCCCGCGAAGGGCGCGACAACATAAGGATTACACAATGTCAGAAAGTACTAGTGTTTCAATCCACGCGCCCGCGAAGGGCGCGACGTAAGTGCTGGCGGGGTGTGTGACAACGCTATGTGTGTTTCAATCCACGCGCCCGCGAAGGGCGCGACTGATTTTTCTGGCTATACGCCACCGATTCACGAAGTTTCAATCCACGCGCCCGCGAAGGGCGCGACCAGCCACAAAATACAGCCCGTTATCGGATCATATGTTTCAATCCACGCGCCCGCGAAGGGCGCGACCCTTACGACACGGCTCAGTGTTCTTGGATATCAAGGTTTCAATCCACGCGCCCGCGAAGGGCGCGACCGTGAGTAGTGCTGGGGTCTCTATAAGCATCGCCGTTTCAATCCACGCGCCCGCGAAGGGCGCGACGTGTAGTTAAATCACCTGTTGTTAAGAGATATAAGTTTCAATCCACGCGCCCGCGAAGGGCGCGACTTAACGAGTATGCGCCTGACAGGACATCAAGAAAGTTTCAATCCACGCGCCCGCGAAGGGCGCGACCCGTCAACAACTGTTATTCAAACCGATTTAGCCGTTTCAATCCACGCGCCCGCGAAGGGCGCGACGGCACAACACTGTATAAAAATATAGATGTTGATGTTTCAATCCACGCGCCCGCGAAGGGCGCGACTTCGGTAAAGCGCACGAAGAACCGTTCGATATTGTTTCAATCCACGCGCCCGCGAAGGGCGCGACTTCTTGCGCTGGCCAGCAAATACCTTTGTGGTCTGTTTCAATCCACGCGCCCGCGAAGGGCGCGACGGACCTTCTTGGGGTGTAGCTTTGCAGTAAATTAGTTTCAATCCACGCGCCCGCGAAGGGCGCGACCAAAAGTTATCGTTGGGATAGGAACCGGAACAGAAGTTTCAATCCACGCGCCCGCGAAGGGCGCGACGAATCAAGTAAAACGTCTAGAGAAATATGGCAGGTTTCAATCCACGCGCCCGCGAAGGGCGCGACATCACTAAAGCCGCTGTTGGCCACTGGGAAAGGGGTTTCAATCCACGCGCCCGCGAAGGGCGCGACTCAGAGATCGCTTAATGGATTATAAAACGAATCGAGTTTCAATCCACGCGCCCGCGAAGGGCGCGACCCCGATGGTGAAAAGTTACGGGCAGCGATTAAAGTTTCAATCCACGCGCCCGCGAAGGGCGCGACAAATAGAAAACAATTGGTATACGCTGCTAGACCTGTTTCAATCCACGCGCCCGCGAAGGGCGCGACATTTCATTTACATCTAATTTGTCTAAACCTAAAGTTCAATCCACGCGCCCGCGAAGGGCGCGACAACGTTTTTCTTTTCCTGTAATTTTATTAATAAAGTTTCAATCCACGCGCCCGCGAAGGGCGCGACTCAAATTCAAGGCATGACAGTTGGTCAATTTGTAGTTTCAATCCACGCGCCCGCGAAGGGCGCGACGCGTCCAACAAGGGGGCCAGGTGCGTAAGCTATGTTTCAATCCACGCGCCCGCGAAGGGCGCGACCCAAAATTTAGACCTGAGTACAATCCGTCAAAACGTTTCAATCCACGCGCCCGCGAAGGGCGCGACTAATTGCTTGCTTTGTTATGTCTGCACTTGATCCCTGTTTCAATCCACGCGCCCGCGAAGGGCGCGACCGGTAGTCCTAGCGGTATTTGGACAGTACAAAGCGTTTCAATCCACGCGCCCGCGAAGGGCGCGACGGCGCCTTGTGCCGGTTCGCCTCGTGCGTCATCGAGTTTCAATCCACGCGCCCGCGAAGGGCGCGACTATCTGTGTAGCTGGTAAAGCCGACATGTTCTATGTTTCAATCCACGCGCCCGCGAAGGGCGCGACCGTGAGTAGTGCTGGGGTCTCTATAAGCATCGCCGTTTCAATCCACGCGCCCGCGAAGGGCGCGACCATAACATCCATAAAGCTTCGGATCAAAGATCCAGTTTCAATCCACGCGCCCGCGAAGGGCGCGACGATAAACAGACCGGCGAGAAGAAAGAAAAAACAGTTTCAATCCACGCGCCCGCGAAGGGCGCGACAAGAACGATTCACACAATTGCTAAGAGTGCTAAATGTTTCAATCCACGCGCCCGCGAAGGGCGCGACCTTAATGAGCATTGAGTTTGATGCGTCAGCACTTGTTTCAATCCACGCGCCCGCGAAGGGCGCGACATAGCTGGACTGTCAGTAGTTTTAAGTGTGGGTAGTTTCAATCCACGCGCCCGCGAAGGGCGCGACTGCTTTTTGATGTGCCGCGCTGCCGTACCGACCAGTTTCAATCCACGCGCCCGCGAAGGGCGCGACTGCTAAGTCGATGATTAAAGAGTTCTTCGATGTTGTTTCAATCCACGCGCCCGCGAAGGGCGCGACAAGCGTGTCTAACCCGCCAAGTATAAAATCAATTGTTTCAATCCACGCGCCCGCGAAGGGCGCGACCGGTATCACGGCAGACTGTACGGTGATGAAGAAGTTTCAATCCACGCGCCCGCGAAGGGCGCGACGCGCCATTAAAATCAATAACTTACCGTACCTTGGTTTCAATCCACGCGCCCGCGAAGGGCGCGACGCAGCCCAAACAACTGGACGTCAATTAATTGGTCGTTTCAATCCACGCGCCCGCGAAGGGCGCGACAAAAACCCCAATTAAGGGGTTTAAGAAGATTTTCGGTTTCAATCCACGCGCCCGCGAAGGGCGCGACCGTATCGACAATATCGCAAGATACCGCGATACTCGTTTCAATCCACGCGCCCGCGAAGGGCGCGACATGCTGGTCGCCATTCTAATAAACTTCTTGCTGGTGTTTCAATCCACGCGCCCGCGAAGGGCGCGACTATAATGCTGCTGGAATGTCGTGTGATTTAATCGGTTTCAATCCACGCGCCCGCGAAGGGCGCGACGATTAGCAAAAAAGCGTATCATGCATTTCTAAGTAGTTTCAATCCACGCGCCCGCGAAGGGCGCGACGGGTCGGATTCTTATATTATTATTCCTAATGTGTGGTTTCAATCCACGCGCCCGCGAAGGGCGCGACAAACATGTTAAAAGCTTTGCAAGCTGAGTTAAGGGTTTCAATCCACGCGCCCGCGAAGGGCGCGACTGAATTTGTTTGAGCCTGAATTAGCTTCTATGTATGTTTCAATCCACGCGCCCGCGAAGGGCGCGACACATTGTGATGTTGATGGTGATTTTACAAATAAGGTTTCAATCCACGCGCCCGCGAAGGGCGCGACTAAGAAGAAAACAATGGCAAGCTGCAGATTCTGGGTTTCAATCCACGCGCCCGCGAAGGGCGCGACGCTGAAAGACCGCCAGAGTACGTGGCATATTTAGTTTCAATCCACGCGCCCGCGAAGGGCGCGACAGTGCCGCGCTGTCTATCCATGACAATACAGTGGTTTCAATCCACGCGCCCGCGAAGGGCGCGACCCCTTACAATTGGATTTATATTTTTTGTTATTCATGTTTCAATCCACGCGCCCGCGAAGGGCGCGACCTACAAGGGCTCTGGGTTAAGTTCACTCAGTGAATTGTTTCAATCCACGCGCCCGCGAAGGGCGCGACTTAAACGACTTAGTAACCTTTTGGCTCGCTCGATCGTTTCAATCCACGCGCCCGCGAAGGGCGCGACATAGAGGTGCTGGGTAAAACGAAATATAGATTGTGGTTTCAATCCACGCGCCCGCGAAGGGCGCGACTTAGTATTTTCCAGTCGGATTTTAGATTTCCTGTTGTTTCAATCCACGCGCCCGCGAAGGGCGCGACGGTGAATGCGAGCGTCAAATATACAAAAAATTAGTTTCAATCCACGCGCCCGCGAAGGGCGCGACTTAATAACATTTGGGAGAAACGGAAATGGAACTTGTTTCAATCCACGCGCCCGCGAAGGGCGCGACCTGTCGCATCTAAAGTAGCGTAATAAACACCGTTAGTTTCAATCCACGCGCCCGCGAAGGGCGCGACCTCAGTTTCAAGTTCTGGAAAATAACCCACATGTGTTTCAATCCACGCGCCCGCGAAGGGCGCGACGAGCAATGTCATTGTCGCAATACATGGGATTTGAGTTTCAATCCACGCGCCCGCGAAGGGCGCGACGGGTGAGCGAACTATCCATAATATTTTCCCTCGGGGTTTCAATCCACGCGCCCGCGAAGGGCGCGACATTGGCGGTTATGCGTGGTTTGAATGCAGTGATGTTTCAATCCACGCGCCCGCGAAGGGCGCGACTTTCTGAATGTTTGCGAAGGCACCTACAAAAGCCGTTTCAATCCACGCGCCCGCGAAGGGCGCGACGTACCACCTTGTGTAGCCATAATTCACCTCGCTATGTTTCAATCCACGCGCCCGCGAAGGGCGCGACTAGATACAGCTTCATGACCGCAGTTATCGCATTTGTTTCAATCCACGCGCCCGCGAAGGGCGCGACTTCGCGTTAACAACCATAAAATCATGTCTCACGGGTTTCAATCCACGCGCCCGCGAAGGGCGCGACTGACACTGTTTGTTGCGTCAATTAGTTTTACGTTGTTTCAATCCACGCGCCCGCGAAGGGCGCGACGTATCATCCATTTCCTTTAACCAAGAATCTATAGTTTCAATCCACGCGCCCGCGAAGGGCGCGACACTTAAATTATGTGCTCTATCATCTGCATCAACAGTTTCAATCCACGCGCCCGCGAAGGGCGCGACAACGCACCAAATACCCCTCACGAGTTTTCGAATGGTTTCAATCCACGCGCCCGCGAAGGGCGCGACAATGGAACTAAACAGACAACTTAACAGAATTGACGTTTCAATCCACGCGCCCGCGAAGGGCGCGACCTTTCCCGATAGTGACATCCGTACCATCGTATTGTTTCAATCCACGCGCCCGCGAAGGGCGCGACTTGTTAATGTGTCTTTTAGCAATCGCTATTATTATGTTTCAATCCACGCGCCCGCGAAGGGCGCGACAATAAGCAATTCGTAATGGGTGATGAAATAACAGGTTTCAATCCACGCGCCCGCGAAGGGCGCGACGAGGGTAGTGAATCAGGTTTTTGTAGATATTTTGGTTTCAATCCACGCGCCCGCGAAGGGCGCGACTACGGTCACACCCGCATCAATTGTTAAATCACCGGTTTCAATCCACGCGCCCGCGAAGGGCGCGACATTAGATTGCGGCGCCGTTGGTGTTGGGAAGCCGGTTTCAATCCACGCGCCCGCGAAGGGCGCGACCACCACGCGGTAACGCGTCATACCGAGCAACGCAAGTTTCAATCCACGCGCCCGCGAAGGGCGCGACTAGTCAATCATGACTCTTGGCATAGAAAAGGTGTGTTTCAATCCACGCGCCCGCGAAGGGCGCGACCAAAAATGCGGTTAGTGTGGTTAAGCATAATCATGTTTCAATCCACGCGCCCGCGAAGGGCGCGACGATCTAATTTGTTTTTTTCATTGGATGTTTTATTGTTTCAATCCACGCGCCCGCGAAGGGCGCGACTTTGTCGATCCGCTGGTATGGAAAACATTTACTTGTTTCAATCCACGCGCCCGCGAAGGGCGCGACCTAAAACCTTATAGTCGCGCCCTTGCCAA
>Ga0316207_10000415_pt1 | contig 72075 bp, 46 predicted proteins | sample 6weekpyrite_MG_FD_204943 | JGI IMG/M metagenome (GOLD analysis project Ga0316207, IMG submission 204943) | Microbial mat bacterial communities from mineral coupon in-situ incubated in ocean water Damariscotta River, Maine, United States -... | ecosystem: Environmental > Aquatic > Marine >... | reverse complement strand
AGGCCAATTCAATTTGTTGTAAACTGCCAACACTGCCGCCGCTCAATTCCGTTTGACCACCAAGAATGGATTTGTCTGCCGACTTTAATTCCAGCTTGCGATCCTGGGCCACTTTAATGGCGCTATCCAACTTCACCGCCTCAGCTTTGCTGCTATCACCCAGACTCAAATCACCGCCTTCAACTTGGATGGCACTGCCCGCAAAGCCTTTGATTTTTCCTTCCACACGGCCGTGCCCCATCAAACCAGCCGTGGAGGCCAATTCAATTTGTTGTAAACTGCCAACACTGCCGCCGCTCAATTCCGTTTGACCACCAAGAATGGATTTGTCTGCCGACTTTAATTCCAGCTTGCGATCCTGGGCCACTTTAATGGCGCTATCTAACTTCACCGCCTCAGCTTTGCTGCTATCACCCAGACTCAAATCACCGCCTTCAACTTGGATGGCACTGCCCGCAAAGCCTTTGATTTTTCCTTCCACACGACCGTGCCCCATCAAACCAGCCGTAGATTTCAATTCAATTTGCTGTAGACTATCAATACTGCCACCGCTCAATTCCGTTTGACCACCGAGTACGGATTTATCCGCAGACTTCAATTCCAATTTTCGATTTTGATTAATTATTATATTACTATCCAAGTTGACAGCACTTGTTTGAGTACTATCACCTACAATTAAATCACCATTTTTTATTTCTATACTACTGCCCAATGCACCCCGTACTTTTCCTTCAATTTGACCATGACCTATTGCTTCACTTTCTTTTTTAAAGCGAATCTTATCGCCAACTTTGGCTTGTACTAGCCCTCCATCAACTAAAAGTTGGTTTCCAAAACGAAGGTCTTTTGTAGTAAGTATCGATCCATTAGTAAAAAGATTCACAGCTACGTCAAGAACGCCTTCTGCTTGTAATATATCACCAGATCCAATTGGTGGTAGAGTCTCAGGTGTTGTCGGCGTACCATTAAAAAGTAATTGAGTGATAATTTCTGTTCGCTTAAAAGAACCGTTGACGAAAAATCTCTCGCCGGGCTGATTGGGACCAGACAATGGAACAGGGGTAAAAACTTGCTGCTCATCCGAGCTACGTAATTCGCTATCCAACCCATTTACATAAGTTAACGTTATTCTATCGTCAGAGTCGTTACACTGGCCTTGTAAACAATAATAATCAATTTTACTACTGCTTATTGGCTCAGTGACTTTCATTCCGAAGTTATCGAAGGCAGGACTTTTTAAATCCGACAGAAAGAAACTGCTGGTGCCCAGATGAAACTCAAAATCAGCCAAAGCACTATTAGGAATAAATGTATCACCTGGGTTTGGAACTTCAAACTCCCAAAATCCCGAGGTAGAAAAACTACAACCTAATGTATAACCATCTGAACATGAAGTTTCATTCCATTCGTAAATGACATTCTCGGAAACGGCAATACCTATTGTGCAAGCAAAAAAAGTGAGTATCTGAAATACCTTAAGAATTATTTTTTTCATTTGAAATACCTCTCAACAATTACGTTATAAATATTCACCGAAGAAATCCATTTAATTGTACTTTCATTAGCCAATCTAGCCCACTTTTTTACGGTCAAAATATATACTTCACAACTATCATAAAGTATCTGTTACTTACATGTTATCATATAGGTATTTCGGATACATGACACTGTGGATACTACCTAATTCGAGAGGACTTCTGTTTATTAGAAAGTGTTGAATTCAATTCCGTGGCCAAATAAACTTGACCACTACATACTAACCTCGTGCTTGAAAAAATAGAGAAAATTGATATTTATGGATAAATTGGACGATCATTATTTAGTACAAGACATAGAGACACGAATCCTTGACGCCCTTCGTGTGGCTGGATTTAATGCCGAGCAACACATGTCTCCTAAAGAACTTGCAGCACTTGATCATTTCCATACTGGTGGTTTTCCCTCATCACTCAGGATGCAGGAGATGTCGCAAATTCAGGCCGACGATCGTGTGCTTGATCTAGGCGCTGGATTGGCGGGTCCAGCACGGATGCTTGCTGACTCACCCGGTTGTCGCGTAGACTGCATCGATTTATCACCCGACTACTGTACTGGTGCGAAGCTTCTGAATCGACTGACAGGCCTTGAAGATAAAATCGAAGTTCATATGGGTAGTGCGCTTGACTTACCTTTCCCCGACAAATCATTTGATGTAGTTTGGATGCAAAATGTTGGTATGAATATCGAAAATAAACAAAAATTTTATTCTGAAATATACCGGGTACTCAAGCTAGATGGTCGGTTTGTATTTCAGGAGATGGCTGCTGGAGATGCACCAACATCTTACTTTCCACTACCATGGGCCTCTGAGCCAAGTGATAATTTTCTTATTTCTTCCGACGAAATGCACTCCATTCTTGGCGAAACTGGTTTTAATGTTGAGTTTTTTGAGGATGCCAGCAATACGCAATTGAACCCTGCACCTACTAATGATGCACCAGAAATCCCCGCACAACCACAGCTAAGCTTATCAACATATGTCGACAACCTTGCACAGAAAGCCGAGAATGCAACGCGTAGCCTTACAGAAGGGCAGATCCGATTTGTCAGAGGACTTTTTCGAGCGAGATAAACCCATTCAACTTATTCCGATGTCAAATAGAAATAATTCTCCGTTTTGCCTGAAACATTATTTCAACTTTTAGTATTTTATTTGGGAGTGAACGATTTAAAATTAGTAGCGAAGTTGTTCGTGTGGGAAAGGTCTATTCAAAAGAGTATCAGCTAGTATCAACTGAGGTTAAGTTTTTCAAAGCTGATAAAAATGATTCCTTAAAATTTACAAATAATTTGGACATATGTTTCAAAAGAGAGATGGGAGAGCTAACCGAGATTAACGTTTAAGCGAGTTAGTTTTGAGAAGGACTTGCTAACACTTTTAATCGATAAGCAATTAAGCGTTGGGCATTTCGCATAGCAAGTTCTGCTTGACGTTCAGATTCACTGGAAACTTGTCTATACCATGGCTTGTAAGAATTCCAAAGGTACAATGGTGACCAGTACAATCCTCTTAGAATAAGTTTAAGCTGTCGAAATAAATGCATAATCAAAATCCTAGTTAATTTCCATTAAAAGGGACTTAATATCCAGAAAAATTGAGTTAAAACCCTGATTTGTAAGTTGATATGATGACATTTGAAAAGCTGTTATTAAAAATTGGCTTTAAATCCAATCGAAGGAAATAGGGGCATTTGATATCTTGGTATCTTAGTTTTTTTATCAAATGAATAATCATAGTATTTAACATTTCTCTGATTATAGGCATTCAATAAAGCCAAAAATAGCCTTAAATCCCAACCACTATACTTTAGTACTTTTGAAACACGCATATCCAGTTTGTGATAATTGGGGTAACGCGCGGAATTGTAATTTCCAAATACAGGGCGGTAATGGTCAATTTCGCCTGTTTCATCATTTGTAATAGGGATTCCATCTGTTATCGGCATATAAGGTCTACCGCTGTGAAAATTCCATTTGAGGTCGAAATACCAATTACTGGAAAACTGCTTGCTGATCAGTAGTGTCGCAATAATAGGTTGGTCAAAGTCAGTCGGCGCTGTAAAGTTTGCTCTATTATTGGTGAGTTTTGCTCTGGAGTAAGTTAACGAGAACCAGCCGGATAATTGACGACTAAATTCTTTCTTGATAAATAATTCTGCACCATACGCCTTGCCAGACCCATTGTTTACATTTACTCCTTTGTTAAAATCCCATTCGAGTAGATTCCACATTTTTTTGTAGAACAATTCTGTCTTCCAATGCCAATCTTTTTTAAATTGATGCGATACACCCAAAACATAATGATCAGACTCATGATGTTTTAGATTTGCTCTTCCCCAAGTACCAAATTCAGCACCAACACTTCCCATTTGATTGTGGCGACCCCAGGCTGCCGTAAGAGTGGTTTTAGGAATCATATGCCAACTTAAACCCAGACGTGGACCTAGATAGAAACGCTTTACCAAGTCATTCCCATTCAATCGTGCACCAATATCAAGACTGAGTTGGTCAGTGACTTTCCATCTATCTTTCAAATAGGCTGCACCATAATTAATACGATTATCTACATCGGTGATCAGTCGACAAATTTCGCCATCACATACTGATCGCCAATCATTGTAATAACTTAGTTTTTGTGTACTCAGATCACCGCCAATCGTTATCGCGTGATCTTCGTTTAATTGATAGTGGATTTTTTCTCGTAAAAATATATTTTTTATGGCTTCTCGCGTTTCTGATTGCACGCCTTCCACATCAAACAGATTCTTAGTAAGGTATCCCACGGCCATTTTGCTACTATGTTGTCCGAGGAAACTATCCCAAACAATAGCCTGAGTGTGATAGAAACGATCTGCTTCAACTACCCATGGATTACCATCAGGATTTTCATCGAAAATAGATCTATCTCTGGCACCATTAATATGAAAGTTAAGAATATTATTGCTATTCAATTTCCATCGATATTTTCCCTGGTAGTCATCGTATCTGGGTGCAACAATTACTTCATTATCATTTAATCTTTCCAAATCAGTAAGCTTTATAACGACATCCATGAAACTTCGTCGAAAACCGAAAAAAGCAGATTGATTTTCGGTGATGGGTCCCTGAGTACCAAGGGTAAATCCCAGTAAACTAAAACCAAAACTGTGTCTCCATTGTTCACTATCAGGTTCAATCAAGTTTATATCAAATGTACCACCGAGTTTATCGCCATATTCCGGGCCGTATGCAGATGGATAAAAATTAATTTCACGAATAAAGTTACTGTCAATTACGCTAACCGAATCCTCATCATGATATAAAAATCCGACAGGTAAAAAATCCACATAAAAAATATTATCACCGGGAAATGAGCCGCGTACTGCTGGTGCCTCGCTACCATCATCACTAATCGCGACACCTGGTAAAGTTTGCACTATCCAAAATACATCACCGCTAGTACCTGCCGCCCGATTAATATCTTTTTTGCTAATTGTTAATTCAGATAACTGACGGTTTGGATAATCTTCTGTTACGACAAACTCAATAGCCGTTCCAAGCAAGGTTAAATTCAACTCTAAAACACGGTTATCACCATACTGTTCTGTTTGAATGCTAACCCACGCTGATTCTCCTTTCAGGTCTGCTTGAATAGAGGCTTTTATTTCATATTTTCCTGGTTCAGGCAGGTTCAATAAGAAGTTACCCTCATCGTCAGCACGGGTTCGGATGTCACTCAATGTTTTAACAGTAATTAATGCATAGGGAATAACTTCACCATCGGTTTCGGAAATGACTTTGCCATGTAATGTTATTTTCTCGTTTGCAGCAAGGTTACTCGCCAACAAAAAATAGGTAAAAAACGCTACGCACCAAACTTTGATGGATATGATTTTCATGATTTATCGATTATTAGTAATTAATGCCAATACAATCTATAACATAACAATGTTATTAATAGTATTACTATGCATAACAATGTTATACAATATCTCAGAAAATACATAAGCATGCAAACATTAATTATTTTATAAAATATGCTTAATCAATAACCACGAACGATTAAATTTAGTTATATATGGAATTGGTTATTGCTCGCATGGATATAATTGAATGGAATGACAAAGAGATAATAGAAAAAGGCCGATGAAACACGATGCATGAATTATTTAGATTGCGAATAAAACTGAGTAAACAATTCCCATTCGAATACTCCCAATAAGCATAAATCCGGGTAAAGTGTCATACTGTCAATTGTGGAAAACATTAATAAACGAAAACTTATTTTGAAAAGAGCTGAAGATACTTGCAGCCAATGCTAGGCTTAAACTCGAGCATGACACTAATAAGTTTGCCTAATAATAGATCTGTATGCATGTTGAGGCAGGATTGACCTTTACCTGTAAAACGCCATCGTCTTACAAGATCACCATCATTAGAGGCTGTGGTTAGCTCTCATCTTTATTATTTGTTTAACAAACCAAAGACGAGTTTCGAATCAACCTTGGCGTGACTGAGAGCCGCGATGCCTGCCTTTTGTAGAATAAGACTCCTTGTCAGTTCAGACGATTCTTTTGCATAATCCGTATCTTCAATTCGGCTTTTTGAGGCTGACTGATTTTCAACGGAAGAATCCAAATTACGTACCGTTGATTCAAACGTATTTATACTGGCACCGAAACGAGAACGTTCACTACTAACTCTTTCAAGCGCCGCATCAATTTTTGCTATGGCATCACTAGATGATGTTTGTGAAGAAATATCAGAAGACGTTATAGCAGTACTCACATCAATGTCAGAAAGAATATCATTTGTAGTAACAACCGTTTGATCACCCGGGTTTGGGCCCGTTTGAAAAGAGTGAGATTGAGATTCATTTAGGACTTTAGTACCGTTAAACTCTGTACTTTGAGCTGTACGGGAAACTTCACTCTGCATTTGTGAAAATTCATTTTGCAACGCTTGTCTATCACTAGCATTGTTAGTTGAATTTGCTGATTGAACAGCAAGTTCGCGCATTCGTTGTAGATTCTCTGTTGTTTCTTCTAATCCACCTTCCGCAACTTGTAACATTGATATACCATCATTGGTATTTCTGGCCGCTTGTTGAGAACCAACAATTTGAGCTGCGAATTTTAACGCAATCGCCAAGCCTGCGGCATCGTCTTTAGCGCTGTTTATGCGCTTGCCGCTGGATAATCGATTTAACGATGTCGCAGTATCATTATCATTTCGATTAAGGGATTTTTGCGCATTTATTGACATTATGTTTGTATTAACTTTCACGTCAAATCTCCACATAGTAATACGCCCAATGAAGCCAGAGCGTAAAAAGTCTATTCGATAGCTATTACTTCGGTTGTTTAAGATTTAAAAATAGACCAATTAGTGATAACTAACACACAGTTTATTTGGTTGACAGAGTAGAAATAGAGTTTTGCAAAAGGAAGGGGCAGATTTTCTTCCGCTTACCTTTTTTATGTAGTGTAGCCTGTTATTGGCTGTTGGTTGATAACTATGATACAAAAGCCTTTTGATAAAGGCCGAATTATCATTATTTAAATAATATTGTTTCATACAATCCAAATCGAACTCTAAATATTGACTGGTATTTCAAATGGTTCACCTACATCTATTCACTGATGGTAGTGTTAATACTCAATCAAAAGTCGGGTATGGCGCTTACCTTCTACTATCTGACTTGACCATATCCGTGGACTCGATTAAAAATACAGTGAAAGTAAAGTGCTTTGAACAAACTAGCTCAACCAAGTTGGAATTACAGACATTGTTGTGGTCACTGAATGAAACCATTGATTTGGCTAACCGAGGCAATATTAAATTGACAGTATATACCGACTGCCAAAATATTATTGGCCTTCCGGGAAGGCGTGCCCGCCTTGAGCAACGGGATTTTTACTCTAGTAAGAATAAACGACTAAAAAATTATGAGTTGTATCAAGAGTTTTACAGATTAAGCTCTAAACTAAAATTCGAGTTAGTTAAGGTGGTTGGCCATCAGGCGACTAGCAAGAAAGGCAAGATCGATGAATTTTTTGGGTTGGTTGATAAAACATCCAGACGTGCATTGCGCGAAGAAGCTTAGAGTCCACTATTTGTCAAAATCCACAATTACTTTGTTAAATTATTATTCAGAGAATGATTATCAAGTATTCTTTGCTTGTAATTAACGATCTATACTCTCCATATTTTCACTGAATTTAATTGCAACGTCTTGGGTCCACCGGTGGATGGCACTCCAATCTCGATAATCTCCCTCGGGAAGCCCCATAATTGAGCCAAATATTTTAAATACCAAACTAAGAAAAAACGGCATTTTACTATAATCGAGTACACCAGCGAACTGGCCCACTGATATCGGTTTTACCTGTGGGCTTAGTGCAAATAATTTGTCCGCATATTGATTTGCCTTCCTTTTAGTTTCGTCAGTTAGTCTAACTAGTGTTAAGCAATTAAAGAAGAAAGCAATGGGTAAATTACTTAACAGTTCCTGATTAGTGATTACAAAATTTCGTGCATCTGGCATCCATCGGTCGTATCGAATTGGACTACCGATAATGACAGCATCAAACTGATCAAGATTTTCTACAAACGGTAGCTGATGTATTGTGGCGGTCGCGCCTGTTTCTGACAAGCATTTAGCGATTTCTTGGGCTACTTCAGCAGTTGATCCGTACCCACTTGCATAAGTAACGAGAATTTTAGGCCTAAGACGATTACTCAATCCTGCACTTGATGTTTTTGTATTGTTGATTTTGCTAAACGGCTTACACGATTTGGACGCTGGGATATCAACACTCGGCTGCTTCACGCCCTCTGTTATAAATGTCATATTAGATACTGGTATCTGAAAATAATTACCATAGATATTAATCGAAAAAACATAATTCACCAAATCGCTACTTAGCATTTAGAACGTTAAATAGAGGAGCAATGAAATTTCAATTCAATCGCTCGCTGTAAAAAACAGAAAAGAGCAATAAACTCGGCACCAGCCAATTTCAATCGTTAGACGATTCAGAGTAAGTAACAAATTGACAAAAGTATATAAACCTATGGTTCATTTAAGCGACAAACTGTGCAATAGTAGAGCAATCGCGTTCAGTATAGATTAATCTGGTTCAAGTCTAATTACGCCCCATAAAAGGAAATAGCTCAATAATTTATTTCTCACATGTTTTAGAATAATAAAAACAATAAACAAGGAAATGCATAATTATCGAGCTGTGCTTTATCCTACCTTTAAGCTTCGCCTTGCTTCACTAAGAAATTTTTACATTCTGTCATTGCTACACCTATTTTAAATTGGGAAAAATCGGCTGTCTTTTTTGGGGAGGAGCATCGTCGATATGAATGCATTATTGCGGCTATTTGCAGCCATACTAATTATTTTTTATACAATTGCATGCACTGAAACAACGCCTAAAACAAATACAATTAGCGCTGAATCGTCAATTGAATTTGAACAGCGTGGTACGTTAAACGCCAGGCTATTTGGTTCATGGTCACTACCTGATGTTATCAGTTCCACGGCTTCGCTTTCTTTAACCTCAACAATTGAACAAAATACCTCGTTGGCGATGATGGATAACAATCGTTTTATCAGCTGGGGATTGTCCAGCAATCAAGTGGGCAACAGCTTCAATTTAACAGAAGTGTTTTCCAAAGATATTAATGGATTGTGGATAAATAGCTCGCCGTTAACAAGTATCAATCAGCCCCCACGGCCCGGGAAAAACCTCACCTTACAACACATAAATGGCCATATTATGGCAGTATGGGAAGAAAGCAATTCTATTTACTCCAGCATTTTTATTCCCGAATTTGGCTGGAATGCAGCAACTTTGCACGGCGTAGGTAATCGATTTCATTTAAGTCGAACAGAAGATGCTAGTCTTTTACTTATATGGTATTTGGCCGAACAAAACGGTTCCAGTATCCAGGCCCAACACTATGATGGACAAACTGGTTGGGGTAGTCCACATACCATTAACTCTATTGGTAATATTAAATTAGCAGTTACTAAACCTACTCGACTAACAAATGGGAATTATCTCTTTGTTTGGATAAACGATTTGTCCGCAGCATTAACGTTACAAAGTATACGACTGGATCCACAGAATGGTTGGTCGGCTCCAGTTTTGGTTTCTGGTAATTATATTGCTGATATTGAAAAAATTGATGTAATCGCCATCGGGAACAATAACGCCAAGCTTTTCATCAAGACGAATTATTTATCAGCTATATATGGAATATATGAAAGAGATTACCAATTCAATATTGCAATAGATGAAACCTGGAGTGCAGCAAATCTTTTTGTTGATCCCTATCAAAATCCCAATCCCTCATCTTTTCTTGATTTTAAAATAGCAGTTAGTCCTGTAAATCGAGAGTTTTCATTTGTCTGGATTGGTGACTCGGATGATGGTATTAACCAATATCAAGTCATACAATTTAAAATTTTTACTATGAATGGTGGCTGGGGGGAGGCGCAAGTTTTATCAACCCCTTTGTTTCGTTATGCATTAACGGCACTACCGGCAGATCCTGATGCCAACCCAAGTTTGCGGTCTCTTGTGGTAAACCAATCTGGACCTGGTCAATTGAATATTGCCTGGCTGCAGGTATCAGATACAAATACACAACTTAAAGCAACGCAAGTGTCGACTAGTGGCATTGTGGAAAATGATGAAATTATCACGACGCTGCCCACGCAGGAAACAATTACAAATATCAAACTCTCCAAGAACTCAACCAATGAAAGCCAAATGTTATGGGTACAACAAAAAAAAGATACAACCGGTGATGTATTTTCTCTAGTTGGCTCTTCAAAAACTGGTATTGTTAGCAGCCAACCAATCGCTTTCGACCCGACTCTACCTAAACCTACAACACACATTGCAACATCTGACAGCTGTTTATTGTGTCATGACGAAACTGGAGCTATTGTAACTATTGATCATACTCAAGTTAATGGCACTTGTATCGATTGCCATAACGGAATCGTAGCCTTAGGACAACCATCAACACATTTGACGACAGCAGATGTGTGCGAAGCTTGTCATTCTACGCTTTTATGGCAACCTGTTATTCTGGTCGATCATGCTCAAGTTTTTGGTGTTTGCGTAGATTGTCATAATGGACGGGTCGCGATAGGAAAGTTTTCCTTACATATTCCATCAAGTGATGCTTGTGATGCCTGTCATGTCACAGCAGTATTTATCCCAGCAATAACAGTTGACCATAATGAAGTCATTGGTGTTTGCGTTATGTGTCACAATGGTATTGTTGCCCCAGGAAAATCGAATAATCACTTTCCAGCTACTGACAATTGCGAAGCTTGTCATTCCACTAGTCTATTCGTACCTGCCATACAGGTGGATCATAGAGAAACATTGGGAGTCTGTATTGATTGTCACAATGGTTTCGTGGTTATTGGTAAAGCAGCAAATCACATTGTCACAAGCGATAATTGCGACGCTTGTCATAGCGTTAACATTTGGGCGCCTGTTGTAAGCGTAGATCATAATCAAACCATAGGAGCCTGTATTGATTGTCACAATGGTTTCGTGGCTATTGGCAAAGCAGCAAATCACATCGTCACAGGCGATATTTGCGATACTTGTCATAGCACTAACATGTGGGCGCCTGTTGTAAGCGTAGATCACAGTCAAATCATAGGAGCCTGTATTGATTGTCACAATGGTTCTGTGGTTATTGGCAAAGCAGCAAATCACATCGTCACAAGCGATATTTGCGATGCTTGTCATAGCGCTAACAATTGGGTTCCTGCAGTAAGTGTAGATCATAGTCAAACCATTGGCTCCTGTGATAGCTGCCATTCGCCAGCACCCATTACTCATACCGCGGTTGGTGTAGCTACGGCATGCGAGACTTGTCACAGTGTAACAACCTGGTTTAATCCAATAAACCCATTGCCAAGTGCGCCGCCTTAGTCAGATAATTTTCTAAAGCACTTAATGATGATGTCGATGTGTTAAATGTTAAAAACATATCCCCATTAGGCCATCCAATATAGTTGATACGGATACGTATCCACTCCGATGTAAATGGGATTGGGATTGTAAATGATGGCGATGATGAGTACACATTTCATATCGTAAATGTGTCACGTTTTTGTTCATTGAGAATTCCAAATAAATATAAATTTGTTATACTTCACTCCAAACCTATTTAAAAAAATAACCATGTAAAATAATTAAAAATGAGGGAGTACTTATGGGGCGTGATCCAGTTTTCCGTAATTTATTTTCAATTTTAATGCGAAATTTTCATCATCCTGATGACAATTTATCCAGTTCTCAAAATAATCAATCTCGACGTAAATTCATAAAGTGTGGAGCTGTGCTCGGCGGTGTAGCTACAATAAATCCTTCATTAAGTTGGGCACTAGCGAGTGGGAATAATAAAAATAATTGGTCCAGTGATAATATAGCAATCGTAGGCGCAGGGCTTGCGGGATTGAGTTGTGCTTATGAGCTGAATAAACGTGGTTTGATCGCACAAGTGTTTGAAGCGTCCGATCGCAGTGGTGGACGTTGTTATTCCATGGGTCCACAATTCCCTGGTCCAATTGACTTTGGCATGCAAACCGTAGAGCGGGGTGGTGAGTTTATTGATACCACTCACACATCAATGCTTCGTTATGCCCGAGAGTTCGGTTTAACATTGGAAGATACCAATAAAACATTTGGTGAAAATTCTTATTTCTTTGATGGTCAACACTATTCACAAAGTGAAATAGTTGAAGAGTTTCGTGCATTTGTACCTGCCATGCAAGCTGATTTGAGAACACTAAATTCACCGACAGCCGATAGTTTTACAGAAGCTGATCAAATCCTTGATTTTATGTCACTTGCTGAATATCTGGATTCTCGAAATGCTGGTCCACTGTTAAAGCAAGCATTGAATTCAATATATAATATTGAATATGGCCGGGAAATTGATGAACAGAGTGCACTTAATCTTCTACTATTTATGCACGCTGACAGACGATCACGTTTTCAACCATTAGGCGTTTTTACTGATGAACGCTACCATATAGTGGAGGGAAATCAAGCTATCACCGAAGGTTTGGAAAATAATCTATCTGAGCCAATACATTATAATCACAGACTTATAAAGGTTTCTCGCTTAAGTGACGGGCGAGTGGAACTTACCTTTGACACAGGTGGTAAAATCGTAAGCACAAAACATGATGCCGTTGTATTAACATTACCATTTTCAGTTCTTCGAGACATTGAGTTGGATCAAAGTCTGGCGCTACCAGCGTGGAAAACATCTGCTATTAATGAATTGCGTTATGGGACCAATGCGAAAATGATTTTTTCGTTTAATGGAAGCCCCTGGAAAGCATTCGGGAGTAATGGGGAATCGTACAGTGATCTAACAAACCATCAATCAACTTGGGAAAGTAGCTTATCACTTGCTACTAATTCACAGAGTGCACTAATGGATTATTCAGGTGGTGTGCGAGGCGCCAATCTCAATCCTTCGGATCTGCAGCATGAAGCAGAAAGTTTTCTGGGTGATTTTGAAAAAATCTTTCCCGGGTCATCCTCTTTTGCAAAAAGAACAGGCGATGGGAATCTCTTGGTGCATCTTGAGCATTGGCCTTCGAATCCCTACAGTAAAGGCAGCTATGTGTGTAATCATCCTGGATATTTTACAACAATCGCAAACAATGAAGTAAAAGCGGTTAATAATGTGTTTTTTGCTGGAGAACACACCAGTTCATTTTACGAATGGCAGGGATATATGGAAGGAGCGGTTTTATCCGGTAAAAGTGCTGCGAAAGAAATTATTGCTGTTAGTGGGAAAAATAGCTTTTCCCAGTTGTGATTATCTATTGCGGCCGTACAAAGGTAAGTATTACACTGTCGAATTCTTGTTGCAATAATTAATTCGATAGTGAAAAAAACTAATTTCGATAAACAAAATATGTCGCGAATTATTATTTATAATATTACTGTATCCGACAGAATTAGTCGGATACAAAACTAGTCAATAACCGGCCCCAATTGAAAATCTTTTTGAAAAAAACCGTAATCTTCTAGTTCACTGGCAATATCCTGCCAATCATAGTCAGGATTATCTTCTTCGGCTTTCGCTATTAAGCCGGTAACCTTTCGAAAGGCTTCATGGTATTCATAATCATCAGGAATAGTAACGAGTCGGGTTTTATTAAAGTCTGAGCTAGGTAATATCATAAGTTTCGTTGACATGGTGTTTTCCTTGAATACGAAAAATATTTTTGTCGTTACTGTAAATATTAGACGCAAAACGGGTGGCATTACAATACTAATTAGAGAAATAATTTATGTACTTCATCTCATTACAAATTATTTATTCAATAATAAAAACCAACTAAAATGCTTTGTATACTATTTTTAAATCGACTGCAATTCCAGAGTTGGTGTGATCATGTAACGATCTAAAAAATCGAATAGTATTAATGCGAATGTTCGTTGTGGGAGATTATCAAAGAGTATTTGAATCTATTGCCCGGAGCTGAATTAAAAAATAGAAAATCATCGATTTCTTAAACTATCAGAGCGGAATCTCAACATAAAATGTGACACCTCTGTCTTCATTATTGAAACAACCGATATTGCCACCATGATCCTGTACAATGTGGCGACTGATACTTAAACCTAATCCCGTACTCGCTACGATATTTTTTGTGGAGCCATTGGCTTGTTCAAATTCTGTGAAAATAGTTTCTAACTTATCGACTGGGACTCCATTGCCATGATCAATCACTTCTAAACGCCAATGTGATGGAGTCTGAGTAGTACGTACATTAACTTTTTCGCTTTCAGGCGAATATTTTATTGCATTCGATAATAAATTTACGAGTACCTGCTGTAACCGCATGTTGTCAATGGTTAGAGAAAAGTTTTCAGGTAATGAAGAATCTAATTCAATCGTTACACCATAATCTGTTGCATAAGGTTGTACATCACTTATCGACTCCTCAATGATGGGATACACCGGCTGTAAACATTTATGATACTCCATTTTTCCAGATTCGAGTTTCTTTAAATCCAGTATGTCATTTACAATCCAGATTAATCGGTTACAATTTCGTTCAGCACTATCCAGCAACTTACCAGACTCTTCTTCATTCAAAAGCTTTGAGCCTTTATTAACTAATCGAATAACACCATGAATAGCCGTTAAGGGCGTGCGTAATTCATGAGTCATGTTAGTAAAAAAACGGCTTTTATGCTCATTTGCCAATTCAGCTCGTTGCTTCGCATAGGTTAACGCTGTATTGGATGTCAGCAAGCCATAGAGCAATAAACTGACGATCGATACAATAATAAATCCCAATATCATAATCCATTGCGATAAACCAGAATCTAGCTCCCAGCCATTTTTGGGTGCTGCAATCATAGACCAATAACCTTGTGGCAATTTAATGCTAACTCTGACATTATTGTTATTTTCAAACATCTGCGGATTGCCAAAAAACACTTCGCCGTTATCTCCCTTCGCATCTTTTCCTCTAATGGCAATCTGAAAAATATTCTTTGCCTCTGTAATTCCCACTTTTTTCAGAAATTTCGTAACATCAACCACAATACTTGTCATACCCCAATAAGAGTTTTCTTGATCATCTAAAAATATTGGGATACGACTAATGAAACCTTGTCCACCTTGTACCAAATTAACGGGTCCAGCAATTAGCGTCTCGCGCGTTTTCATGGCTTTTAACACCGCATCACGCTGCTGCGGGTTATCGAGATAACGAAGTCCCAGTGCTTTTTCGTTTCCTTGCACTGGATAAACGTGGGAAATAATGTTGTTTTTCGCAAGTCCGATATTTCGGATATATGGCGCATTCTGAATAATGCGTTGAGCAAGTAGGGAAAATTCTTGTTGATTTATTTCAGGATTGGCGGAGACATAAATGAGGGCGCCTAGTGTTAAATTAAGTGTCGTATTGATTTCATGTTCAATGCTTGCTCGCAGATCACTGGCTTGATGGAGAACGCTTTCCTGAAGTTGGTTTTTTTCGTTCTTTTTTTCTAATTGAGCGTATTGATATACCAATATATTTAAACAGACAAATACCATCAACACCACTGAGATTATTACGGCTTGTTTTGAAATATTGTCTTTAATTCGGTTATTCATTTGTTAAACACTATCGTAATCGGAGACTCTCCCCATGAACTATTATCGGCCATAATCCGAGGTACCTAAGTTAAGGACAATGATTGGTTGTTTAATAGGCAAAAGAATAAGGTGATTGGAATAAGTGTTGGCTTTATTGCAGGGAATTGATGGAACATAGCTATTTATACCCAATGAATTCCATACGCTACCAAGTCGGTTGAATTGAATACCTTGGATTTCGATTCTGTAGAGAACATGGATGTTGACTTCACGTTTACAGGAGGATATTTGCAACGTGGATATTAATCCAGGGTATTCATTTCAACCGACCCTCTAGTATGCTAAATTTGAGAGCCATGAGATCAACAATCACCATGCATATGAACAACAAGTCTCGAATATTACGCATACTGCATGTGATGCTAATTTCCATATTCTTCGCCGCCTGTACAACCTTACCTGAAAACAAACGACAACCACCTCTCAAGGCACCAGATCAATGGCAAGGTAATTATGAATCGACCGCGATTGTTGACGATTGGTTAAAACAACTCGATGATTCAACGCTAAATGAAATTGTTTTTGACGCCTTGAAAACAAATATTCAATTAGCAGAAAGAGTGGCTGAAGTTAATATTGCTCGGCAAGATTTGGTCATCAGCGGTGCACCCCGTCTGCCACAACTTGACGCTAAATTAAATGCCAGCCGATCATTGATTTCAAACAACGCACAACAACCTCGCTCCAGCGTGGGGGTATCATTAGACCTTAGTTGGGAAATTGATGTGTGGGGGAAATTAAGAGATACGCAAAAACAAGCAAGCATAAACTTAGCGGCAAAGGAAACTGATTTAACGACATTTCAACAAAATCTGGTTGCAGATATCGCATTAGCCTGGTACGACTTAATTGAATCACAACAATTACTGAATTTATTTCAGCAACGATTAACCAATTTACAAACAAATTTGGAGATCATTGAGAGTGGGTATCGACAAGGATTAAATCAGGCCCTTGATGTGTATTTAACCCGAACCGATGTCGAACAGGAACAAGCGCGGGTGCTGGAACAGTCACAGAGACAAGCGACAGTTGCACGACGACTTCAGCTGTTATTAGGTCAATACCCATCGGGTCAATGGATATTAAACCAAACCTTACCTGAGTTGACCCAATCCGTTCCTGCGGGAATCCCATCGGAACTTTTAACGCGGCGCCCTGATCTAAATGCGGCATGGTTAAACTTGCTCAGTGCTGATCTGGGTGTGGCAATTGCCCATAAACAACGTTTCCCACGGCTTTCACTAACTTCTAGCTTGGGATATACAACAAATGACTTTAATAACATACTTGATGCTAATCATATCGTTTGGTCGTTAATTGGTAATCTCGTGCAACCGATTTTTAACAGTGACGCACTTGCTGCACAAGAAGAAAAAGCGCGAATTAACGCGAATAAACTCGAAAAGACTTACCTACGCCTTGCTTATGATGCATTTTCACAAGTTGAAAATACACTAGCACAAGATGTCTCATTAAATAAACAATATCAGCACTATCGAATGGCCCAAGAACACGGGGTGACGGCGGAATCCCTTTCCTTTAAACAGTACCAGCGTGGCCTGGTAAATTACACAACAGTATTGGAGTCACAACGGCGATCTGTTGATGTGCAAACTAAACTTATTCAAATTAAAAATGAACGATTAAAAAATCGAGTAAAATTGTTACTTGCCTTGGGTGGAGATTATTAACATTATGCGCCGATTTATAAAAATAGTTGTTGCCATTCTTATACTCTCACTGTTTTCCGGCATCGCTTATTATATTGTCAAATCAGCGCCAGAACAAAAACGCCGTAGTTCAAAACCCGCACCGGTATTGACAGTTAAAACGAAAACCCTCACTCCTCAGCCATATCAAGTCATATTAAATAGTTATGGCACGGTGCGGCCACGAACGAGCGGCAACTTAATGACCCAAATTAGTGGCAAGATAGAACTTGTTAGCGACCAATTTCGAGCCGGTGCATTTGTTGAAAAGGGGGAGTTATTAGTTCGTATTGAAAAAAAGGATTATGAAGCCGATGTGAAGGTTGCTAAAGCAGAGCTAGTGTCTGCCCAGCAATTAGTATCAGAAGAACAGGCTCGCGCAAACCAAGCCCTGGAAGATTGGAAACGTCTGCGCCGAAAAGAGAGTCCAAGCGCACTGGTATTACGTGAACCGCAACTTCAATCAGCACAAGCTCGCCTGGCTTCAGCACAAGCCGCACTCGCAAAAGCAAAATTAAATCTGGATCGAACTCGCATTACAGCGCCGTACACGGGACGAATAATTAATATCAATGTTGATATAGGGCAGGTCGTTAGTCCTAGCACTGTTCTTGCCGAAGTTTACGCTGTTGATTTCTTAGAGGTACGCTTACCATTGAGAAACCAGGATCTTCGATTTATCACACTTCCAGAGCGCACACGGCATTCACAAGACAAGCAAACCACGCAACCATTGCCACAAGTCACTCTGACTTCTTCATTAGTGAGCAATGAAAAGTGGCCTGCACAAATTGTACGTACAGAAGGGGCAATTGACGAACAATCAAGACAATTAACGGTTATCGCACAAATCAATGACCCCTACGGCGTTAGCGCCGAAGGCAAACAGCCATTAAAAATTGGTGAGTATGTTACCGCTGAGATCATAGGGAAAAATCTTAACGACGTTATCATTGTGCCTAATCACATTATTTACCAAGGGAGTTATACCTATGTTGTCGAAAATGACCGGCTGCTGCGACGAGAAATTGAAATAGGGTGGCAAAATGATACGAATGCAATAATCGAAAAGGGACTCGTGGCTGGTGACAAACTGGTGATTACCACCCTTGGTCAAGTACCCTCAGGTACTAAAGTAAAACTGGCCTCAGCAACCGATAAACGACAAAATAATAAAATTCCGAAAACCAAACCTAAAAATAACGAGCCGGCTTCATGATAGCTTGGTTTGCACGTAATCATGTAGCTGCAAACTTGTTGATGGCAAGCATCCTGATTGCGGGACTGACTTCCTTGTCATCGAGAATTTCATTAGAAGTGTTTCCCTCGATAGAAATTGATGTGGTAAATATCTCCGTAGCGCTTCCGGGTGCAACGCCCGAAGATGTTGAACGTGGTGTTGCGATACGTATTGAAGAAGCGGTACAAGATCTGGAAGGTATCGAACGCCTGAGCAGTCGGTCTATCGAGGGAAGCACATCCATAAGCATAGACATTAGTTCGGATTACAATCCTCAAAAAATGCTCGAAGAGGTAAAAGCCCGTGTTGATGCCCTAAACACACTGCCACCAGATGTAGAACGACCCGTAATCGGAATCGCCCAACGCAAAAGGGAAGTTATTTCAGTTGTTGTTGCTGGCGACTATTCTGAAAAAGAAATTCGAGAATACGCTGAATTGGTACGCGATGAAATCACCAACCTGCCCGGCATTACACAGGTTGAACTCGATGGTGTACGATCATACGAAATTCGTATTGAAGTCTCGCCGGACCGATTACGTCAATATAATTTAACATTAAGAGACATATCCAACGCTATTTCGGCTAATTCACTCGATTTGTCAGCCGGTAATATTCGCACTGATGGTGGTGATGTGTTGATTCGGTCGCGATCGCAGTCTTATCATCGTGACGAATTCGATAACATCGTAATTAAAACTAATGAAAACGGATCAATCATCCGGTTAGCCGACATCGCCGTGGTACACGATGAATTTGATGAAACACCACTTCGTTCACGCTTCAACGGTAAAACCGCAGCCATGATTGAGGTTTACAGAATTGGGGACCAAAGTGCGATAAAAGTTGCGAAGAGCGTCCGAGATTACATTGAATTAAAACAGGACAGCTTACCCCATGGGTTTAAACTCACGTATTGGGATGATGATTCTCAAATTGTAAAAAATCGCCTAAAAACTCTCACGAACAGCGCGATTCAGGGCGGGGTATTGGTATTTTTACTATTAACATTGTTTTTACGACCTTCAATTGCTTTTTGGGTGTTTATTGGTATTCCGATAAGTTTCATGGGCGCATTTATTGTAATGCCATTTTTGGGTGTTACGCTTAATATTCTCAGTCTGTTTGGTTTTATTTTAGTGCTCGGCATTGTGGTCGACGATGCTATTGTTACTGGGGAAAATGTATATCGCCATTTGCGAGTGACCGACGATGGACTTGATGCTGCCATAAATGGCACACGAGAAGTTGCGATACCGGTTACCTTTGGTGTTCTAACTACCATTGCCGCTTTTGCACCACTGGGTTTTATTGAAGGTCACCGCGGTGCTCTGTTTGCACAAATACCCGCAATTGTGATTCCAGTCCTACTATTTTCATTAATTGAATCAAAATATGTTTTACCCGCGCATCTTAAACATATTTCGCTTAAAAATACAGCCAAGCAATCTGCTTTATCACGCTGGCAAAACGCGTTTGCCGATGGCTTTGAACGATTAATCTTATTACGTTACCAACCCATTCTTACGTTCTGTTTACGTCACCGACTGGCAACTCTTGCGGTTTATATTGGTATATTTATTATTGTGCTTGCCTTTGTCTCAAGTGGTTGGACACGGTTTGTATTTTTTCCGCGAATCGCCAGTGAAACTGCCCGTGCCACACTGGAGATGCCCGTTGGCACCCCGTTTGAAGTAACGGATCGTCACGTACAGCTCATGACAGAGGCAGCCAAAAAGCTGCAAGAAAAATATTATGATAAAAGTACCGGGGAAAGCATCATACTCGACATACTTTCCAGTACCGGTTCCGGTGGGCGAGGTGCTTCTGGATCACACGTTGGTGGCGTAAGATTTGAAATAATTCCACCGGAAAAACGGGAGAGTGACATCACGATCAGACAGTTAGTGAATGAATGGCGAAAGCTTATTGGGCCCATTGCTGGTGCGCAGTCATTAACATTTCGAGCCGAAATAGGTCGTGGCGGTGATCCCATTGATATTCAATTGTCAGGTAATTCATTGCGAGAATTAAAAGATATTGCTGAACAGGTTAAAACACAACTCACAGCCTATCCAAGTGTATTCGACATCTCGGATAGTTTGACTGATGGTAAAGAAGAACTACAAATTGAATTAAGGCCAGAAGGTTTGGTACTGGGATTAACGACCAACAATGTGATTAAACAAGTTCGTGATGCATTTTATGGCATAGAAGTACAGAGAATTCAACGCGGTCGTGATGATGTCCGTGTTTTTGTTCGTTATCCCATTGACGAACGAAATTCTCTGCAAAATTTGCAAAGCATCTTGATCGATGCGCCAAATGGACGCCGAATTCCTTTCTCTCACATTGCCCAAGTCAAACCCGGCAGGAGTCCTTCCGCTATATACCGGATTGATCGGTTTCGCACAATTAATGTTACCGCTGATGTTAACAAGCAAAAAGCGAACATGAAACTATTACAAGCAGATATGGCAACATATTTGGATGATCTTACCGCCCAGTATCAAGGTGTGCGTTATTCGTTTGAAGGCGAAGCCAAAGAACAACGAAAGTCCTTTGACAGTATGACGATAGGATTAATATTGGTCTTGTTTGTTATTTATTTGCTACTTGCAATCCCATTTAAATCTTACTTTCAACCGCTGATTGTTATGTCGGTGATACCTTTTGGTTTTATTGGTGCTGTCGCAGGTCACTGGATTATGGGAATGGATTTATCCATTATGAGCTTACTCGGATTGATGGCCTTAGTGGGGGTTGTAGTTAACGACAGTCTGGTTCTGGTGGATTACATCAACAAAACGCGACAACGAACAACACAAAGTTTAATGAGCGCCGTTGTTAATGCAGGTGCTGCGCGTTTTCGTCCGGTCATGTTAACCTCATTAACCACCGTATTTGGCTTAGGTCCGTTGATCTTCGAAAAATCGACGCAGGCGCAATTCCTTATTCCAATGGCTGTATCGCTTGGCTTTGGGATTTTATTTGCCACCCTCATTACCTTAATATTGGTACCGATAATTTATTTACTCTCAGAAGACCTCAACCAGGCTTGGCATCATTTGTTAAATCGCCCCTATTCGAACAATCAAGAAAAACCGACGGTCTAAAGTCAAAACTTAGTGTTTACTAGGACAAATCCTCATTATGTTTCGAATCATGGGCTTATATCCTTACATTATCTTTTTTTGCAATTTTGACTAACACAGAAGAGCATTAACTATCTAAAAGAAAGATAGATACTACTGAAAACGACAATTACCAAAATAATTAACGCCGGATCGAAAATCAAAGTTTGCTCCATAAATGAGTTTCTACTAAATTAACAAAGTCATTCGTTAGGCCACTATAATAGTTATTTGTCTCATAATTTTCTGTGAAATAATTAAAATTATCAGCATGACTGTTCGAGAATTAGCACCCGTTACCAAAGACCTTTTGAACTACTTCACAAGTTATAATCGTTAAGTAACTCAGGAGGGTGGAGACAAAAAAAACGGAATGCAGATGAAGAGTTCTGAGTAAAATTACATACTAAAAATTTGAACCCGATCACACTATTTTCTTGCCCAATTCGACTTGTTCTAATTAAATTTGAGAAAAAAGTGAATCCATTAGAAATCGTAATAACGCATTAGCAACATTTACCTAATCAAGAGTTAAACAAAAGCGAGCGCATACATTAACAGTTTAACTTATCGTGACGGTTTATGAAGGCGCATTCCAATACAACCAAGTTTTAATCACGGTCAGTCGTTAAATCTGCTTTAGAAACACCGATGGGAAACAGTCGTAAACAATCTTTTTTACTAAGCTTTGTAGATAAATCATAGTGGCTATCAGATAACCGTAATAATCCATATCCCTCAATCCACTTAGCGTAGTATCACTCGAATCTCGCCGGGTTTTTCTTTATACTAGTATTTCTAAGAGTTGTTGCCGTTAATGCGTTGGAGACGAAATGGATGACATTCAATATATCGAGCAGCGCCTCGACAAGCAAATAGATTGGTACAGTGCAAGAAGTCACAAGAATCAAAACTGGCACAAACGTTTGCAAATTATACAAATACTTTGTGCTGCCTGTATCCCGTTTTTACCAACTATCATTCAAACACAAGCTACACTAAATATTGTGGCTGGCGGCTTAGGTGTATTCATCGGGCTAACAACAGGGATTACTGCCTTATACAAGTTCGAAGAAAAATGGATTAAATATCGAACCACTGCAGAATCCTTAAAACACGAGAAGATTTTTTACGATACTCGCGTGGAACCTTATAACGGTGAAAACCCATTTCCCAATTTGGTCAAACGTGTCGAAGCATTAATTTCCCAGGAAAATAGGGATTGGACCCAATATAGTACTCTCAACCAAAAAAAAGGTACATGATGCATATGAGACCCCACAAGACCTGCGTAAAGAAACCAAAAAACGAGCCCAAATAAATGGCAAACATATTTATATCTTATGCTCGAGAAGACTCAGATTTTGCGGAGCTAGTACAAGGTCGTCTGGAAAAAGCCGGACATAACCCCAAAGTGGATTTTGAAATTCTCAATGTGGGTGATGATTGGAGAGATAAACTGGATCAGACAATTCGTCAATGCCAGGTACTAATACTAATAATTTCTCCGGAATCCAATGACTCAGATTATGTAAATTACGAATGGGCATTCGCACTCGGTGCGGGACTGATAATTGTACCGATTGAATTCAGAACTGCTCAAATTCATCCCCGTATGACACCATTGCAGCGTTTAAATTTCACGAATAAATCCAGGCCCTGGCAACGTTTGTTTGAACAACTTGATAAACTCCTAACCGCCAGCCCTGAAACAAGTATTTCAGTTCCCATTAATGCCACACCTGTTATCAAACATGCAATCACCGCGTTAGATAGCTTTAACAGCGAAGAAAAGATTTCAGCGATCGAAACTCTAGCTCAGATTGAGGACCCACTCGCCAAACAAGTGCTGACAGAGGCGCTCAATCACCCAGTAAAAAGCGTACGCATCGCAGCGGTTGAACATTATCCCGATCAAACTGATCCCATAATTCTGCCACAATTAATTGAGGCCTATCAGAACGAATACGAAAAAGGTACTTTTGACAGTAGCAGTAAAAATTATGAAAGGTATGCACTTTCTGATTGGCAACGCAAATTCAGCCAGTTCGGCACCGCAGCGATATCCCATTTTATTAAAGTATTGAGTCATTCCATATCGAATATACGATATTTCGCACTTAAGGTACTTAGAGACATTGGTGGCTCTGATGCATCAACGGCAGTCAGTAATTTGCTAACTGACGACAACGAATGGGTTCGTCATGAAGCAGCAGTGACCTTAGCTAAAATTGGTGATAAAACTGTTATACCTTCACTTCGAGATGCATTAAATGACAAGAGTGAGTCTGTTCGAGAGGCTGTGGTATTAGCGCTTGGTGAGTTAAATGATGATTCCGTCTGCAGACTTTTTCTTGACTACATTGAAAATGAACCTTCAATAATTCGCGCAGCTGCAGCACGCGCCTTGGGTAAAATTGGTGATGAATCAGCGGTGCCAGCACTTATTAGGTTATTGGCTGATAAAAAATCTGATCCTCAACAGGCCGCTGTTGAAGCTTTAGGTTTAATCGGTGATAAAACCGCTATTCCTAAATTAAATCCTTTATTAATTCCCAAAGAAATGGGCGCTAGCCTCGTAAATGAAGTTGCATTGGCTTTAATTCGTTTAAAGGATGTAGATTCTATACCAGCCATTAGCAAAGGAATTCGCGAATTTTCGTCAGGAACAGCACCTCATGGCGTAATTAATGAAATGTGTAATTTGAATGAAGATGTTGGAATCCCGGCACTCGCTGATATTCTAAATCATTCTAAATCCAGTACTGTTTCCAACTACGCATTGGATGCACTTAATGAAATGAACACGGAAAAAGCACGTGTTGCAATACGACAATGGAAGAAAAATCAATAGTCAATTCCTAGCAGGAATACATCTCGACAATACTCTACGGATACTGGTGGATATTCAGTATTATAGTTCTCTATTTAACCCCTAACTTTTTATCTGTTAAACCAACTAAATCCAAAGAAAACCTCTTTTGTTATAAACAATATCAAATTAGATGATATTGTATACAAATCAAATCGCCTTGTTACTATTCGAGCACCCATCCTTTAACTACTGCTACCTCAATTAGTAAACTTTTTACCCGACCTACAGCAGCTGAATTCCCATTAATTAAAATCTGGTGTACTCAAAGATTTATTTTTGAACAAATATCCAAATAATATTGAATCCCCTTCAGTTAATGGCTCACGTTGGAGGATTAAACCCGTTATTTTCTTAGGATTTAATGCGTTAATGTCGATATTAAAAATAAACTAATTAACCGATTGTCGAGAGCATATTTGAAAAAATAAATGATCTTGGATAGCGACAAATGAGACTTGAATGTAATAGATTGGATGGGAATACGAATCCTTAAACCATCAAGGTTTAAGTGAGCTTTATTAGAGATTTTATGTATATGAGAGCCAAAATACTTTTCCTTACGTTAACTTGGATTTTTTTAACAACAACGTCATGTACTGATCAGTCCACGCCAACTAATCAACTGAGCATGACGTTGGCATCGGAAATGAGCTTACTTCCAGCCACTGTATGGGTTGCAGAAAATCAAAATTATTTTAACGATGAGGGTCTCAATCTATCGATTCGAGAGTTTGATTCTGGTCGAAATGCGCTTGAAACCATGCTTAGTGATAAGAGTATAAACATGGCAACTGTGGCACAAACACCTATTGTATTTAACAGTTTCAATAGTGAGGATTATGTAATTGTCGCAACGATGGCTCACTCCATTGACGATGTAAAAGTATTGGCACGCAAGGACCATGGGATAATTAACGCCAAAGACATTAAAGGCAAAAAGGTTGGGGCAACTTTACGTTCAACCGGCCATTATTTCCTTGAGGGTTTTTTAGCAAATTATAATTTAAATCTAACCGACATCGAATTACATGATGTCAATGCAGCCAAATTAAAAGACAAACTAATCTCAGGTGAGCTTGATGCAATCACCAGTTGGGAGCCCCATATTTACAATACGAGAAAAGTACTGGATAAAACAAAATTAACCATGTTGATAAGTCCTATTCCTTTTCGTAAGGATTTCTTTTTTACCGTAAAAAAATCGTATGCGGAGAATAATAAAGAGCAGGTTAATCGATTTTTGAAAGCGTTATTACGTGCAGAATCATATATTAAAAATAATCCCACTGAATCTCAAAAAATCATTTCAAAGCGTATTGGTGCCGATCCTGAAATTGTTAAAAGCATTTGGGATGCTTTTACTTTTGAGATTACACTGGAACAATCCATACTGGTTGCGTTGGAAGATGAAGCACAATGGGCAATAGATATCGGAGTTACAAAAAAACCGATACCTAATTATTTAGAATTTATTAACTATAGTAGCTTACAGACTATAAAACCAGAAGCTGTAAACATATTTCACTAAGCATGAAGATCGCATCACAGATAAGAATCCTTTTCCTGCTGTTATTGGTAATATCCGCTGGGTTTGGCTATTCATATTGGCAAACAGCAAAAAACCTAGAAAACAGAAGGGCAGTAAACGAAGCCGTTCAAAATTTAATTAAAGCGACTTTTGAGCTCAATATAATCACAAACGAATATATCAGCTCGAGTAATGAACGTATTAAAATGCAGTGGCATAATCGTCATAATTCGTTGGAACTAATATTCATAAATATCAGCGGACTATTAACTTATGATGATGACAAATTATCACTTGAAAAAATTAAAAAAAATGAAATACAAGCTGAAGAGCTATTTTTTCAATTTGAGGATATAAACGAAAATCATCAGAATAATCTCGATAAAATTAGCACAAGAAAGCGCACGCAACTTATTTCCCAAATTCATGTTCGTATACAAGGCATGTTATCAGAAGCGTCGCGCATAAGTCGCCGCTCACTGAGTCGGCTAATTATTTCTGAAGAAAAGCTTGAATTTACTGCCGGATCACTACTCTTTATTCTTTGGCCGATTTTTATTATATCGTTCTTATTAATCGATCGAAAAATCATTAAACCCATTACAAAATTACAGCAAAGTGCAGAACAACTGGCTTCAGGCGATTATGATGCCAGGATTAGTGTACCAGGAAATAATGAAGTCTCAGCTTTAGCTCGATCATATAACAAACTAGCATCCGACATCCAAATAAAGATTAATTCTCTTACTGATAAATCTAAACGATTAAATCAATCACAACAAGAGCTATTAAGTTTAAACCTAAATTTACAGAAAATGGTGGAGGATCAAACGAGCGATTTACGGGATAGTGAAACTCGACAACGTGCAATTCTAGAATCCATGCATGATTGCGTTATCACTATGGATGAAGCTTTTAACATCAAGAATGTTAATCCCGCGATTTTTGAAATGTTTGGCTTTTCAGAAGATGAAACCATCAATAAAAATATAAATAATTTAGTTGCCTATTCTCCAGGTAATAAGAGTTTTTCAAGCGATTATGTCGAGGCATTAGGCAAGCACAAGGAAAATAATTTATTTCCCATTGAAATGAGTTTAAATGAAATCGAAATTGATAGTAAACTTATGTATAGCGCTATCATTCGAGACAATACAATACGTAAACGCACAGAGAAGACTAAAACAGAGTTCATTGGTACCGTGAGTCATGAGCTCAGAACGCCTCTGACGGCAATTCGTGGCTCCCTGGGTTTAATAAACGGCGGAGCAGTTGGTGATATTCCAGCAAAAGCCAAGGATTTACTTAATACGGCCGGTAGAAATACAGAACGACTATTAAATTTAATCAATGACCTGCTGGATATTCAAAAGATCGAAGCAGGAAAAATGGAATGTCAATTTGCCAGAGTTGATTTGAAAGATGTTATTGAAAAATCAATCTCTGATAATGCAAGTTATGCAGATCAATTCAATGTAGTCATTCAAAACGACAATACTCTTACGGACGCGTTTGTTTATATTGACTCTCACCGCCTTTCTCAAGTCATGGCTAATTTACTGTCAAATGCCGCCAAATTTTCACCAGAAAATAGCAAAGTTAAAATAGCTACCAGTATTGAGGGATCGTTTGTTAAAATATCCGTTGTGGATCAAGGGGAAGGAATACCCGAAAATTTTCATAAAAAAATATTTAGTAAATTTTCCCAAAATGATTCATCAACGACTCGCCAAAAAGGTGGCACTGGCCTTGGTTTATCAATTACAAAGCAAATAATGGAAATTATGGGTGGCAAAATTGATTTTACTTCGATATTTGGCGAAGGAACAACTTTCAATATATATGTTCCGTTAGTCAAAAACTCTTCTGTTGCTTAAAATAAATCGATCTAAATGATTGGCTTGAACTAATCATTTTTCTTCTAGTAAAATACTTCTTTCCTAGCTTACAGTTTAAGTATTTTCGCGGCGTTGGATTTCAAGGATATTAAGTAACAGCTCCTATGCATAATCACCAACATAATCATAACGTCTCTGAAAGAATAGGGCAGGCCTTTTTCCTAAATTTTGTTTTCACTATCATTGAATTTATTGGTGGCTGGTTAACAAACAGTACTGCAATAATGGCGGATGCTATTCATGATTTGGGTGATACCTTATCCATTGGGCTAGCTTGGCTTCTTAGTAAACTCAGCAATAAAACCGCCAATCAAAATTATACCTATGGCTACTTAAGGTTCTCATTACTCGGTGCTTTAATCAATGGTGGCATATTGATAATTGGATCTGTCTGGATCCTTTGGGAAGCCATTCCTCGGTTATTTGAACCAGAAATGCCATATGCACCAGGTATGTTATGGTTAGCAATCTTGGGTGTGGCGGTTAATGGCTATGCTGCTTATAAGCTAAGTCAGGGAAAAACGTTAAACGAGCGCGTTTTAAATTTACATTTATTAGAGGACGTATTAGGTTGGGTCGCCGTACTCATCGTTAGCATTGTATTAATGTTTGTAGAGTGGCCAATATTAGATCCATTACTATCGATTGCATTTACCTTATTTATACTTAAGAATGTCGCAAAAACAACGCTGGACACTGTAAAGCTTTTTTTACAGGCTGTTCCCAATGAACCGCTAAGAAAAGAGGTAACTGAAAAACTAATTTCTCTTGAACACGTGGTTAATGTGCATCATTTACATTTGTGGTCACTCGACGGCGAACATCATGTGTTAACCGCGCATTTGGTGTTGGATACGACACTTAGCATGGAGCTTCAAAAAAAGATCAAGAAACTTGTCGACACTGGTTTAAGTCAATATAACTTTAAACACACAACCATTGAATTTGAGCAACCCGATGAAATCTGCCGTGATCATCGTTAAACAACTAAAGAAGCAAAAAGGTGTTTAATTTTCTATTTAAGCATTGAGTTGAGAAATTCTTTTTTCAACTTCATCAAGCTCCGCAGTCGTTACTTTAATTATTCCTTCAAGTACCTCAGCGTTCTCCAACTGGATCGCTTGTTCATCAGAATCTGCAGACAAACCTTGTCTGTAGTCAGCTTTGATATCTTCAAGTCGTTTTATTAGTAATTGTCTCTTTGTTTTCAACTGAGCAATTTCAGATTCATTTTCAGTCATTACAAACTCCGTCATTATTAATGTAGGTAATATACCAGTTATACTGCATTACGCTAAAACCCACAATAAGGCGCTTATCATGACAAAATTAAACAAAAATCATCGTGCATGATCAATGAGGCGCCTATTCTATAGTAGGTGAATAAAGCATCAAACTTATTTAGCACATCTACTATTTAACATAATATACATTATGCGCAATTATGATGGCTATCTGCGAAGTTAAAGGGCCAAAGTTTCATCGCAAGATATAACTTAATATCTTGTCAAATTAATGGAAGATATTGGCGAGTACTTAGCTTACACACTAACTAACCATCATGCCGGGCAAGCAAAGCGTGACCCGGTATCTAATGAGAAAAATCTAAATAAACAATATGGTTAAGGTGCCGGAATTGTCCAGGCATTTACTCGTACAGCAGTATTTAATGGGAAATCCATCGAAACAGTATCGACTTGTGTTTTTGTTCCGACTTGTTTTGTAATCAATACATCTTGAACTACAGGTGCACCCGAAACAGGTGTTAATTTAACTCGAATATTTACATCACCTGAAAAATTACTGGACTCTATTTTTATCTCTTGTGTTGCAGGTGCATTAAACGGTAACTCAAAGTATTGCCCATTTGTGGTAACCGCATTTCCTGCAATTTCAGTCAATTTAAGGCCAGGAACATTGTCGATAAAAACCTTCATGAAACTGCCCAGTGTGCAGGTCTCGCTGGGGAATGATGATCCTGTACAGGTTAATCCAAAATCCGTTGTGGGTTTAAGATACATATCGACTCGTGTGCGGCCTCTACCTTGGGTAGAATTACTAGCCTGAACATCGAGTGTTCCGTCCCCAATCACATCAGGAGCTACCAGGCGAATTGCTCCTCCACTCCCGTTAGCGTAACCATTACCACTCCAATTTCCCCCGCCTTTTGAAATAATTGAACCAGTTACAGTAATTTTTATTGTGGAACTAATCAGGATAGCGCCACCTCCGCCTCCGCCTCCGCCTCCGCCGCCATAGGTGGGGCTACCACCCCCTCCACCAGAGCCCCCTAATAATGGTACAAGTAATTGACTACCATAGACTTGTCCCGGCGGCGCAATGTTTTCGTTTTGTGTAGCCCCTACTATAGCGTAACTTCCTGCTCCGCCGTTGTAACCAGAGTTAGTATTAGTTGAAGCTCCCCCTGCACCAGGCCCATAACCATCACTGGGTTCACTACCGGCTATCCCGGCATTTCCACTTTTACCACCTGAAAACCCACCGGGGCCACCTGAACCACCAATAGCTGCACCACCTTTTTGCCCTGATACATCAATGGTTCCTGCAATGGTGACATCACCCGTTGCTAATAAATATACAGGGGTATTGTTCAAATTTTTTGTAAAAGTGAGCGTGGCATCGGCTGCAACGTTAATTGTTGTGTAATGAAAAATTCCATCATCGGGCATGGGCAGCGTGGTATCAGCAGTAACATTTAGTGCACCCGCAGAGCCATCACTTCCAGAAGTAAATGCTGCCATCGCTGAATTTGTACAACAGGAAAATATCACAAAAAGAAAAATCAAGCTGTGCATCATTTTCCTGAAATTAATTAACTGATAACTTTTTTTCATAACAAACCTCTAAATAATAATTTTATAACTTTTTTACATACCTATGGCCCTGATTGGCTCCAGGTAATGCCGGTATCTTTTGGATCTGCAACAATGGTATTCAATTGGAGATTTGTAGTATCACCTTCCCCGGTTCGCAAGATCGAGATATCATTCGGATTGGCAATAATCGTATTAAATAACAATTCTCCAGACTGTCCTTCGCCTGTGCGTAAAATATTCGTGTTGTCAGGTTTTGCTACAATTGTATTTAATAATAATTCTCCTGCGCCACCGGAACCTGTCCGAAGCACATTTGTATTATCAAAAGAAGCCATTATGGTGTTTAAGCTATTCAATTCAATTGCTGTATAACCTGTACGTAATACCGTAATATCTTGGGGCATGGACATAACAGTTGCCATCGGAGCAGACGTTTTTAATACAGGATCTGTTTTTGCTTCAATTTCGAGATAATCTGTCCAACCATCCTTATCAGTATCTTCTTCAACCGGGTTGGTATGATAGGTTGTGATTTCTTCATCATCACTCAAGCCATCTCCATCAGTATCAGCCAAGTTTGGATCGGTACCGTGCAATCGAATTTCATCGCCGTCAGAAATATTGTCTTCGTCAGTATCAGATAGATTTACATCAGTGCCCAATACCTGCTCCGCTTTATCTGACAACCCATCACCATCGCTGTCTAATCCAATATCAACGGATATCAAAGCATTGGATGCAGCACTTAATAATTCACTATCATTCACTAATAACTGCAAAACATAATCACCATCAAGTAAGGGAATAAAACTGGTGGTAGCTTCATTGGATACACTCAGTAATTCATTTACTTTTGCCGGACTTGAAAGAATTGACCAATGATAGTTCAGCTGATCACCATCACTGTCAGTAGAGCTACTACTATTTAAAGTGACGATTTCACCCGATTCCATTGACGGTATTTCATCGATAGCTGCGACTGGGCGGGTGTTGGTAGTGCTTACAAAAACCGTGTCAGCTTTACTATCCAAAAGCCCATCATTAACAATTAACTGAGCAATATAATTTCCTTCTACATCTATCTCAATCGAAGCACTACTAGACTCTGCATGATCCATTATCGATTCACTTGTATCAGGTTTACTAATCAGCGACCAACGATAAGTTAAGCTATCGTTGTTAGCATCTTTTGAATCAAACCCGTCCAAAATAACCGAGTCTCCCAATGTGACAGCCTGGTCATTTCCTGCATTAGCAACGGGTGGCAAATTATTCGTACTAATACGCACAGTATCAGGCACACTATCAAACTCACCATCATTAACAATAAGTTGTAAGGAATAGTCGCCTTCGACATCGATTTCTAGGGATGGAACAACGCTTTCAGGATTATTAAGTACGGCATTACTGTTGTTAGGTTTGGCCAATATTGACCATTGGTATACTAAACTATCGCCATCGACATCCCATGAGTCTGAGCCATCGAGAATAATGGTTTGATCAAGCTCAGCAGCTACATCATCATTTGTCAGTGCGACGGGCGCACTATTAATCGTAGATATAATCACTTGATCTTTCGCATTTTGTTGCTGTGGATCAGTCACGGTTAATCCGGCAACAAATTCACCCGGAGTATCAATCAACCAACTAGCTCGAACTTGATCCGCTTGACCTATCTCAGAACTGCTCGCATTGGGTTGTGAATCAATAATCCATTGATACGATAAAATATCACCATTATTGTCAATTGATTGACCGGCATCGAGCACCGCAATGTCACCTACTTTCAAGGTTTGATCTGGTCCCGCATTCGCCCTGGGTCCTACATTATCAACAGTGCCTTCATTATCAAACTTAATAGTGACATTATCGCTCGCGCTGGCTTGACCATCATTGACGGTCAATTGAACTTGATATTCACCGATTGTATCTACATAGAATGACGCTGATACGGTTTGATCATTCACTATTTCAGCTTGACTATTTTCTGGGGTTTTTACAAATTGCCAATTAAACGTAAGCGCATCACCATCGGAATCAGTCGAGCCACTTCCATCAAGGCTAACAAGGCTATTCTCATTTGTAATTAGCTGGTCTTCCCCAGCGCTGGCAACTGGAGCAGCATTAGTATTTACTGGTTTGCCATTCTCTGTCTGGTTTAAGTAAGTAAGCAACAATAACTTTAATACCGGCGCAAAATTTTCTACATAATTATGACCGAGATCCAGGTAGACTAATTGATTTAAATTGCCCAGGGCGGCAATCTCTTGCACTTGATTATATTTCAAATCCAGATGGGTTAAATTTTCTAATGCAGATAAGGATGTAACATCAACTATATTATTATTCGCCAATTGCAATCGCTCTAGCTGGCTCATTTGTGCAAGTGGCTCTAGATTTGATACTTGATTGTCATTCAAACCTAAATGGCGAAGCTCTGTTAACTGACTTATACCATTAATCTGAGTGATGTTATTTTTTTGTACCTGTAAGGTATGTAACTGCTTCATATCAGAGACAGCGTCTAAATCGCTGAGCCTATTGTCCAACAAATTCAGTTCTTCAAGATGCGGTAGTAAAGCGACGGGCGAAAGATCACTGATCCTGTTATGGGGCAATTCCAGCTTTCGAATTTCTGTGAGCTTTTCAATGCCGACAAGCGACTGAATGTTATATCCTTCACAACGCAAGACTTGAACTTGCTGAATATATTGATAACCACTGTCATTCAAGCATTGCATTAATCCAGCATCGTCTATAATCAGGTCAGTAACTTTAAACTTAGGTTGTCCAGATGCACGTTGCTCGATGCGCTCACCATCTGCGGTGTCATAAACCAATAAATAATAAATTGTAAATTCATTGGATAATCCAGGATGGGTAAATGGCGACTGAATATTTGCCAATTCAATTCCATTTTCAATACTGACGTCAGCATTGGTACCGTAAAATACATGTACATTGGTGGCGCCTACCGGTGTATTCCAGCTAAGAATCAGGCTGTTATCCTCTGCGCTGGCCGTTAAGGGTTCCGCTGCTGCTTTCTGCTTAATGACTGGAGTGGCAACCATTACAGCTTCACTTTGTGTTTGACCCTGGGAATTTTCTGCAACTAATAAATAATTATAGGGGGTTTGTGGATTGACCGGACGATGATTAAAAGGTGGTACCACATTTTCTAATTTTTCTGAGGTTGTAATATCTATATTCTCGTTATTACTAAAATAAAGATGATAGGCGGTCACATCATCAATATCTTTCCAGTCGAGAAGAATATTATCTTCAGAGGCTTTGATGTATTGAAAGACTGGTGACGATGGTGCCTCCTCTGCAGCACGCGGCGTTGCGGTCACTGATGATGAAACCAGCCCCTCACCTTGCGGATATACGGCTGTCACCTGATATTCGTAACTTAGGCCATTGTCGCGGCTTTCATGAACAAATCGCGATTGTGTCAAGTGTTTAATCTGTTCAAAGGGTGCGGAAGCATCACCAGCAACTCGGAAATAAAGATTATAACTTTGCGCCCCTACTACATTGCTCCAACGAATTACATTTTGTTCATCACCTTGAGCAGCGAGAATATATGCAGGTTGAACAAGTTCCAGCAGAGGGTTTCCATTCAATATTACTGAGACGTATTCATCTAATTCCACGAGTTTTGCCGTACTAAAAATCCGATTATTAGATAAATCAATATAATCTAATTTTCCGCCGGTTTTTATTTTTTGCTGAATTTTCGTTAAGTAAATTAACGGTTCCAGGTCATTAATTTGATTATTTGCCAGATTTATGGTTTGCAGATTCTTAAGTAACGAAATCCCATGGATATCTTTTATTGATAGGCCATCACAATTGAGTGAAGTAATCGCTTCTAAATCAGCAATGCCCGTTTTTTCAATACATTTAGAAAATTGTGAATCAGGAATAATCACGTTTGCTTTGCTAACAATTGGTGGATGCTCTTCTTCATGACAAGCAACCAATAGAGTTATCATAAAAACAATAAAAATAGATCTGAAATGCATACTTTTACTTAACTGACTCAATGGATTTTTCTTTTTTATATTCATTAGATTTATTTTTTATCTAAAATGGGCTTTCCATACGAAAGCCCACTGAAAGCGCATAATTTTTGTAATTTTCCTGCGCTAATACGGTTTGAAAACTGGTAAATATTGATACACCACCGGTTAGAACACCAGAAACTGAAGCGCCTATATTATAATAATTTGTATCTGGGTCATCAGAATTAAAACTAAATTCCGTTTTCGTTGGATCATCTATAAAATATCCACTGACAGTCTCTGCCTTGTTACCAATTTCAACCAACCACTGTAAAAATACTGCAGGCACTAATACACCGTATCGTGTACTGATTGCTTTACTCAGTTGTAAATTGATTGCAGAAGATAAAGTTGAACTGGATTGTTCGTTCATTGCTACGTTATAAGGTGAGCTACCCGTTTCTTCATAGGCTGTGTTTGTATTGCGAAGATAACTAAATTGTAAATTCGCATCTAAATTAAAACCATCTTGAAATGGCCAATTGTAACCACCATCGATGCTTATTCCACTATTATGACTTTTTGATTTCCCCCTCGCACTGCTGGAAACGGTTTGCCCCGCCAGTGAAAAAGCGATATTTCGCGTCAACGTCATCTGCGTTTGACCAATGCTGAGTACTGAATTTAAATAAATATTTTCATTATGGAAATAAAGCGAATAGAACAGTAAATTAAAACCGTTTGATTTTATTTCACCACCACTGTTAGACAATGGCGCATCCGTGGATACCCCACCAATTGCACCACCTAAAATTAATTTGGGAGATAGTCGATAGTCAGCGCCAGCCGTTAAGTTATAACTATGTGGGGTATAACCGCTTTCTTTATTGGTATCTTCCCGTTCACCATATGATAGGGTACCTGAAGCAAACACGTCATAACGCTTGCCCAGTAGTCCACCCAGGGTATTATCATTTTCCTTATCAGAATTATTAAATAATGAATTAACGGGAATATTATTGCCTTTTAAACGCAATGCAAATCCGTTAGTGGCTGATACCTTTGATCCTGAACGTAGTACACCCAAACGTTTACTAATATTACCTAATTGTTGTGACAGTGCCTGATAGGAAATATTGGTTTGCGAAATGCTCGCTTCTGGTGAAAGGGCCTGTAATGCCTGGGAAGCTTGCTGCGGTGTTGCTGAATTAAATGCATCACACAAATCGACAAGCCCTTGCTGCGCTTGATTAATTTCTAATTGAGGGCAAAAGACATTTAAAACAGACGCGATGGAATTTGTTGCTGTGTCATTTGCTGGCTGGGTGATCACCACATCATCATCACTAATGACGATTGATTCCCGCAGCACTCCGCTGAAACCATTAAGGGTAACATTGGTATCCGAAGATAAGATAACAAGGTCAAAAACCTCATTTGACTCTTTTTCTAAGTCATTCTTGACAACAATCCCGATCGTTTTAGAGCCTGATTCATCAGCCGCCCAGTTCAAAACGGAATTCGTCGCAATAAAATCAGCCCCGGGCGTAGCAGGCGTATCTTCACCGACTGTAAAATCTGTTGAGTAATTGATTGATATGACATTTTGGGAACCAGAGTCACGAACGAGTGTTAACGTAATAGACAGGTTTCCTGCAGATTCAGATATTAGTTTTCCATCAGGGAAACTGATCTGAATATCATCGGCATAGACAGTATTCTTAAAACAAAAAAAACACAGCAGAATGAAATAAGTACTGTAGAATAAATTGTTTGTGAAAAACGAATGTATATTTTGATTATTATTTATGCTAAACATTGTTACATTTTGGAGTTATTATCGACTTCAAATACAGGTCACATCATAAGCATTATGCTTAATCCGGTCAATGAAGTAGGTAAATTTATTGACGAGCCATCATCACATTTTTGAGGCAAGTTTTTGTTAATTAGAAACTTCTTATATAATTTACATGAATTAATTATAAGGCTTAGAATAGTTACAACATGTAATGTAAGTCACAACACAAATTAGAATAATGTTAAATAATCCAGAAATATTTTTTCCGTTATCGTATATTCAATGAATGATAAAAATAATTGCTTAATAGAAACTCTAAATACAATTAAAAGCAACTAATAAAAACAAAACAGTGTTGTAGACCCCATCATTCGTCTCTTCCTGATCAATCAATAAAACAAGTTAAAAGCCCCATGGCATTATTACTATCCGCTAGAAATAACCGATATCCGACGATATTGCCATAGTGAAATTTGAGGTTAAAGGAGTAGAATTAGGACGTACCTGGTCATTGATTTGCCCGATTAATGAGAGCTTGCCACCAATTTTTCTGCTCGTATTTTTGCTGAGTAGAGACAAGCTGCCCCAGTTTAGGCGCGACGATGCTTACGCCTTTATCCTTTGCCGCCGCAGTTACACGCTCAATGGGTTCATACCAACTGTGTAGACCTAGGTCAAACATGCCCCAGTGAACTGGGACCATGGTCGTGCTTTTTAGGTCAAGACTGGCCTGCACACCCTCTTCAGGCAATTGATGTACGAATTTCCAGTCAAGGCTATAAGCACCATTTTCGAGAAAAGCGATATCAAACGGTCCTAGACGGTCGCCAATTTCTTTGTAATGCTCAGAATACCCAGAGTCACCACTGAAGTAGATATTCTGTTGTTTGCCTTTAACTGCCCACGATGCCCATAAGGTAGAATTTCCGTTGACCATACCGCGACCAGAAAAATGTTGTGCTGGCGTACAGGTAAATGTTAAACCATTAATGTTTGTTTTATCCCACCAGTCCAGTTCAGTGATCTTGCCGCTATCGATTCCCCAATATTCCAAGTGCACACCAACGCCCAGTGGTACGACATATCGTAGGTCCCGCGCTTTTAATTGATTAATGGTTTCATGATCCAAGTGATCATAGTGGTCATGCGAGATTAATACGATGTCGATATCCGCTAAATCGTCGAGTTCAAATACCGGCGGTTGGAAGCGTTTAGCAATCCCCGGAATTGGTGAGGCATAAGTCGAAAATACGGGATCGATTAAAATACGTTTGCCATCTATTTCTAACAAAATTGTTGAATGACCAAACCAGATAAAACGAGCGTCTTGAGATGCTTTTTCTAATTCAATCAATCCTGATAGATCCTCGGGAAGCTTTTCCGAAGGTTTACGGTCTACACCATTGAAAAAGAAATCATACATGACGGTGTACCATGGGCGGCCAGTGCTTAAAGGTATAACCACTGGATTTTGAAATAACGCTTCTTTCGTATTGTATTGAGGTGACTTCGCGACTCTCTCCAGACGCTCACCAGATGGATTGCTTCCCATTGCGGTACAAGCCAACAGATAGATGGAAAGTAAAAATAGTACGAGTATCCAAAAACCCTTTATCATTGGTTTGTTTTATCCCTTTTTCGAAGTGAAAAGCCTGCTAACAGTATAAAACCGAAGTAGTGCTATTAAACCACCCCTACCCTTCGAATCCAATTCGGCCAATATTAATACTGACGTCACTCGGCGGTCGAAAATTCACACCTCAATATTCATGGACAGCCAGTATTGCTATAAACGCACCGGGTAACAATTCAGCCATAAAATCCACAAAAGTTTAACCATTGCTATTCAACCACCCTGTGATACATTAATTCCGCTACATGGAGTTGTTTAGAATAATTAATATACAATAATTACATTATACGGAGGTTGTAGGGATGTCATTTATCGATAAAATTAAAGCACTTTTTTCAAGTGACTCAGCAACAATTGACAGCGTTAATACCATTCAAGAAACCACTAGCGAAATTGTCAAAGAAGAAGCGTTGGAACAGCAAACTAATGTTGAAAGCGCTGTGAGTGCAGATATTGAAACTGAAACAGCGGCATCGGTTTCAGCAGTTGAAGATAGTAAAGAAGAAAATAAGCATACTGAAATCGCTTAAGTATGATTTGTCTAATTTGAATTATGCGGTTTTCTATTCTTGAAACCGCATAATTTGATTCCTTGAAATAATTTTATTGAAATAATAGCAAATTATTATTTTATGTCACTAATGTAGTAAGCTCCTCCCTACCGCACTAAATTCGATTTACTATTCATATTTTACCAAGTTGGAAAAGCATGACAGGCGCTACAGTCTCCTGGTTCACCGTGCGCAAGCGCTAAATGACAATCATTACATAATGTCACTTGATTATGGTCCATAGTAACGGTTATCCAGCCTAGCGGTGCATGGCATGCCTCACATACTTGCGAAGTGGGTGCGTGCAGCAATGATTGAGTATGGCATGTGGAACAGGACTGAGTTCCAAATAAATTGTGGTCAACTGTAGCCACAAGCCAAGAAGTGGTGGTATGACACAAATCACAAGCAAGATTCGTCACGATATGAGTCGCTGATTGCGTATGGCAATCGCTACACGCACCGAGTACTTCATTGTGATCCATAGTTGAAATTGGGATAAAAAACGATGTTGAATGACAGGCTCCGCACACCACCGTAGATCGAGGATGGGCAGTGGGTGTATTGTGACAGTTACTACATGAGCCAAACATTTGCGTATGATCAGCAGTGAAAATAGGCGACCACGTTGATGTTAGATGACATGCATCACATACATCTGATGTGGCAACATGTGCTGCTGATTTATTTGGTGCGAGTGCACCATTGTGGCAAAACTGACAAGAGCCCACGACCTCGTTATGATCAGTGAGTGTCGCTGGTGCCCATAGCCGGGTCGAGTGACATGCTTCACAACGATTGCTTGTACTTATATGAGTAGTGGCTTTACCACTGGCAATGAACCGATTGTGGCAATCTATGCAAGCACCGAAGGCTTGTGTGTGATCCATCGCGATGACGGGATTCCATGCTCCGGTTGAATGACAGGTATCACAAAAATTCGAAGAATTGATATGAGTTGGTGTCATACCAATCGCCACTATATTGTTATGACACGTTACACAGTCTCCTGTTACTGCTGAATGATCGACGGCAACGATGGATAGCCAGGTGGTTGTACTATGACAAGATTCACAAACATCGTTACTGGGTATATGCCCTATTGTTTTATTGTGACAAACTGAACAAACACCGATGACCTCATTGTGATCCACAATAAACGCTGGTATCCAACCAGTCGGTGTATGGCATGCTTGGCAATTACCCGAACTTTGAATATGTCGATTCGATTTACCGGTAGCGATCGTTCTATTATGACAATCCAAACAGGCCCCTATCACCTCTGTGTGATCAACATTTGTAATAATTGCCCACCCAGACGGCGCATGACAGGATTCACACAGATCCGTGGTGAGTGGATGGGATACCGATTTTCCCGCAGCGGTTCGGCCATCATGGCAACTAACGCAACTTCCAACAACTTCGGTGTGATCAACAATTAGCGCTGGTACAAAAGTGCCGAATGAATGGCAAACTTCGCATAACTCCGTGGTGTTTATATGAATTGCTGACTTGCCAACCGCTGATGTATTGTTGTGACAACTGGCGCAACTACCGACGACCTGTGTATGGTCCATAAATAATATGGGCACCCAACCACCAGATGTGTGGCAAGCCTCACAAGCATCACTCGTATTCAGGTGCGTATCAGGCTTACCAAAAACCGAAATAACGTTATGACAATCGATACAATTTCCTATTACTTGAGTGTGATCCACAGTTACAAAGGGAATCCAAGCAGTCATTGAATGACAGGTTTCACACGCATCGCTTGTATTTAAATGACGAATTGATCTGCCAACAGCTGCCACATTATTATGGCAATCCATACAAATACCAACCACTTGAGAGTGATCAACATTGGAAACCGGTACCCACGCTACACTTATGTGGCAAGTATCACATACCTCACTTGTACTGATATGTGTGTTCGACTTACCCGCTACCACCGTATTATTGTGACAATCTGCACAGCGACCAATTACCTCGGTGTGATCCACATTAGTTACTGGCGCCCACACCATAGTTATGTGGCAAGCATCACAAACATCGCTTGTAGAAATGTGTGAGTTTGACTTACCGACAGCCACCGTATTATTGTGACAATCTGCACAGCGACCAATTACCTCAGTGTGATCAACATTAGTAATTGGTATCCATACCGTAGTTGAGTGACATGCATCACAAGCATCTGTTGTGGTTATATGTGCCGGTCCTTTTCCTGTTGCTGTTACGCCATGACAAGTTGAACATAGACCAGCAACGTTTTCATGTGTAAAAATTGCTGGCGAAAATACATCCGTTGTATGGCAATTATCGCAGATATTTGAACTGGCAACATGGTTTGGTGTTTTACCCAACGCAATAACATTGTTGTGACAATTACTACAAACGCCATTAACTTCATTGTGATCAACACTGACAACCGGTGCAAAGGCAGTTGTCGAGTGACAAGTTTCACAATTATTAGTGGCATCAATGTGTGTTTGATTTTTTCCAATTACCAGTACACCGTTATGACAATTTCCGCAGGAATCTCTGACTTCATTATGATCAACCGCAATCGCTGGAGCCCAAGCGTTGGGCGTATGACATGCAGCGCAATTATCAGAGGTGGTTATGTGACTCGGATTTTTACCTGTTGCCGTAATTCCATTGTGGCATACGCTGCAATTACCATTGACTTGTGTGTGATCGACTTGTGTTGCCGGTATCCATCCAACAACGCTGTGACATGCGTTGCATTGACCTGTAGAAGGGATGTGTGATATAGATCTTCCCGTTGCAGAAACCCCATTGTGGCAACCACCGCAATTTCCTGTTAGTAATTCCGCATGATCAACTTTAATCAATGGTCTCCAAGACGTTGTGAGATGACAAGCACCGCATTCATCAGTTGACGCGATATGAAATGTAGGTACACCAACCGCATCAAGACTATTGTGACAACTAATGCATGTGCCCGTTAATTGAGTATGATCAACAATCGTCCCTGCTTGAAAGGCAACAGTTGTATGGCACGCTTCACATTGGTTATCGGAGGGCATGTGTGTAACTGGTTTACCAATCGATATTATGCCGTTATGACAATCGATACAGGTACCAACAATTTCCTCGTGATTAACGCTAGGTATAGGACGCCAGGCTAAGGTTGTATGACAACCACCGCAGGCATCAGTTGTATTAATATGTGAAGCAGATTTTCCGACATAATTAACACCATTATGGCAATCAACACAAGCTCCCACTAATTGCTGGTGATCTACACGTTGTACCGGTATCCATATTACGGTGGAATGGCAAAACTGACAGGAGTTTATTGTTGTACTGATGTGTGTCGGACTTGGGCCAATCGCATTGACTCCGTGACAGCTAATGCAATTGTCCACTAATCCGGTGTGATCGAACAAAAGTCTAAGGCGAGAAGTTAAACTATTTTCAGTTAAATCGATCGGGATTGATTGTTGAAAGTCATTTTGTAAAGGCAGATCTTGTGTGGTAATCGCCCAGGCGTAATTGACATGACAACTATCACAATCTTCTAACATGACAGGGTGATCGAACGGTTGACCTATAGTAATTATATTGTCATGACAAATTCTGCAACTTTGTTCAGAAAGCTCATCATGATTCATGTTTGCCGGTGACCAGGCAGAAGTTACATGACAAATACTACAATCGCTGTCAGTGGAAAAATGTTGTGCGGGTAAATCGTTTTTAGTTTCACTATTGTGGCAGGATGCACAACTTGAATTTTCCGCAAGATGATGGGAACTATTATTAAGATCGATTGATCTACTAAGTGATTTAGCGATCGCTGCTTCACTAATAGAACTGAAACAAACTAAACAAATAAAAACGGAAAGCACATAGAAATTGAAAAAGCGTAATTCGAATTTTAATAATTGCGAAATACACAAAAGTCGGCTGTTACTTGATACAACATGGGTATCTCCCAGCGCCATGTGAATCCTTTATCCGCGATTTGCAAAACGTCACTTATGTTTCAGTGTCAAAATCTGTTTAATGTTTGAAAGTCGAACAGCGCTACGGAGCAAGAGATTATAGTAAATTAAATCCCCCTACTCTTTACGCAGCTTAGCGTAGTTGCTTAATTTGAATAATTTGTTATCCCACAAAAAAAAACATATTTTTATTCTTATATATCACTTCAACCAATAAGATTTTGATTTTTTTCGATTAATACTCGAGCGCGCTTATCTTAGGTTAATTCGAGTCTAAACATTATTGAATTTATAAATGAACCGTGCCTGAATACTTAAATTGTCACAAAAACGCTTAATTTATTTCTGATGTTGCGACAAGATTAAATAATTGAGAAAAATCTAGCTGGATTGAATGAATACATCAATGAAATTAAAAGTGCCGGTTAGTTTTGCATATCAGTATTTTTATTACATAGATAATTTAAGCTTGGGAACAAACGGAATCATAATTAGCAATTGGGAATTCAACAAAAAATACTGTTCCTTGATTTCCATTAGGCTGAAATCCAATTTCACCACCCATTGAATTTACCAATGCTTTTGCGATACTTAGTCCGAGACCCGTTCCGCCTTGTGTTCTTGTGCTTGATGAATCTGCTTGTGTAAATTTTTCGAATAATTTCTCTTCTAATTCAGGTGGAATTCCTGAACCAGAATCCGCAATATTAATTTGAGCATTGGTCTCTCCGCATATTACTTCCAGAATGACATCGGAACCACTCGGTGCATACTTGCAAGCGTTTGATATTAGATTCAACATAACTTGTATAAATCTGCGTTTATCAACAGAAATGAATACTTCAAATGGGCTATGTTTGGTAACTAGATTTACCTGAAAAGAATCTGCATAAGGTTGACTCATATTCAATGCGATATCTACTAATCCACTAACCGTATATTCTTTTAAATCAAATTGAAATTCGCCCGATTCCAATTTTTCCATATCCAAAATATCATTTACCAAACACGTTAACAAATTTATATTTCTGTCGGCAAGCTCGATCAATTGCATACCTTTTTGATCAATATTGCCCACCGCTTTTGATTTTATTAATTTAACAGCACCGCCCATTGCAGTTAAAGGTGTCCGCAATTCATGACTTACTGTTGCAATAAAATCAGTTCGCAATTTATTGGATTGAATCAATTTATCAATGTTCGATTCTAACTGTGACGTACGTTCTTGCACCTTATTTTCAAGCTCAGAATTTTTTAGCTCTAGGAGTTCGTTGAGATAAAGGTTTTCCTGATGCGACTTTAATACCTTGTCATATTGAACGCCGCCCAAATAGGCGAATAAACCGAGGAAAATCGGCGCAGTATCAATCATCCACAAGAGTGGATTAGTCAATTGAGATTGGTACAATGATTCGACGGAGAGATTTGAAAAAACAATCCAGGCATTGAGTGGGGTTGCAATTAAAGGAAAGCATAAACCAAACAAGGCCCCATAAATTGTATATAATGACGCATATTTCATTTTTCTTACACTAAGTTTTTAAACTACTCCAAATTATGATTGATAGTTCAAGAGGCACGTTTAACTTTAGTCTTATAAGCCTGTAACGCTTGATTTGTTTCATTGAGAACTGATTGAAACTCATCCAAGTGTTTATGCAAGTCTTTAAGGTCTTTTAGTTTACCCTTTTGCTCTAAAGCGTAGCTCATGCTCATGGCTTTAGTCGCCCCAATATTGCCACTCAATCCTTTGCAAGCATGGGCAGTTTCATGCAGCGCATCGAAATTATCATCTTCAGCAGCTGTTTTTATAGCTTCAAGCTTTAGCTGACTATTTACTATGAATGAATCAATTAATTCAGCAAGCTGAGCACCCATTAGGTTTTCTAATGTATCCAATATTGCATAATTAAGTAGCTCGTGATTTTCTGTTTCAGGATCTTGAGCTGGCGTCTCAGTAAAATCTGACTTTTCCGTTTGAGTTATTTGTACGTTATCACCAAGCCAATGCTTTATTTTTTCGTACAGCGCATTCTGATTAAAAGGCTTCGCTAAAAAATCATCCATACCTGAATTCAAGCACTTTTTTTCATCTGCCTGCATAGCGTTCGCAGTTAAAGCAATTATTGTTACATGCTTTTTGCCTTTTTTTGATTCGTATTTTCGTATGTTCTTTGTAGCTTCGAATCCGTCCATAATGGGCATTTGACAATCCATCAATACCAAATCACATGGGTTATTTTTTACATACTCGACTGCCTGTAAACCATTTTCTACAATACTTACATTACTCACTAGTGGTTCTAGCATGGCTTTTGCCACTTTCTGATTTACCTCGATGTCGTCAACAATTAAAATATTTACCTCATACTTTGAAATATTTTTAAGTTCAGAATCATTTTTTACAATTCTGTCATCGAAGGATGTCAAAATACTACCGGGTCGTTCACCAGACTCGATATAAGCAGCGGCTTTGCATAGCATACTGTAGAGCAGAGGAACGTCAATCGGTTTGGTGAGATAGCCAGAAATACCCACAGTTTTAAAATCTTGAATATTGCCCTGATAAGTATCACTATTTGCCATAATAATAAACGGTACTGAATCACTGTCTCGCGCCATAATGCGACGACATAGCTCTATACTATCCATACTAGGCATGAAAAAATCCGTGATAACGAGCTGATACGCTGCACCGGTTGTTTCACCATCCGTTAAGGTTTTTAACGCTTCTTCACCACTGGAGGCGCAGTGCACATCCATTTTAAAACTCTGCAAATACTCTTTAAACAATGCACGATTAATCCGATTATCATCAACAACTAACACCTTAATACCTTTAAGCGGTTTTGACGAAAAATGGATGGGACCCTCCACTGGCATCAAGGGAAGTCTAATTGCGAAAATAGACCCCTGCTCCAACTCACTACTTACTTCAATATCACCACCCATAATATTGCAAAGTCTTCGAGAAATCGCTAGCCCTAACCCAGTACCTCCGTATTTTCTCGTAGTGGATGCATCAGCTTGGGTAAAACTCTCGAACAGTTGGATTTGAGCGACATTACTAATCCCAATTCCTGTATCTATGCAGCGTATTTCATAAAGTGACTCACCGTTTTCTACTAAGTAGTCAATATCAATATAAATATATCCTGATTTGGTAAATTTAATTGCATTACCGAGAATATTTAATACAACTTGACGAAGCCTGACAGGATCGCCTCTGACAATTTTAGGTGCATTCAATGGAAACCTTATAATTAGCTCTAAATCTTTTTCTATTAATTGGCTTTGCAGTAATGTTGATATTTCTAGTAACACTGTATTTAAATCAAAATCCAGTGTCTCCAATGAGAGTTTACCTGATTCTATTTTTGAAAAATCCAGAATGTCATTAATTATTGCCAACAAGGAATTTCCAGAATTGAGTATTGTTTCCACACTATCATGCTGTTCTGCATTTAACTGAGACTTTTCGAGTATCTGAGCCATACCTAAAATCCCATTCATCGGTGTACGAATCTCATGGGACATTGTAGCCAGAAATTCACTCTTGAGACGGCTCGCTTGTTGAGCTGCGAGTTTTTCTTCTTCCAAGTCATCAAGAATATTTAGTGTCGCAAGGCGACCAAGTTCCATCTCAGCACCTTGCTTGGTTAACATATTGTTGGATTTTTCCATTTCTTTTTGTGCAGCAATGAGTGCAGCAGTTTGATCTTCTAATGTCTTATTCTTAAGAAATAAATCTTGATTCAACTGTGACATGTCCGATTGGGTTTCACTCATTTTTTGGTTGTTAAGCCGAATTCCACTGATTACCAAGAAGAATACAAATGCACTAACCACAAAAATTACCGCCATCAAATTAAAGAGATCTTTTGATTGCTCCATAGAGAAAAACTCTGCTTCAGACAAAGACAGACTAACGCTTAAAATACCCCGCATGTCGCCAACTTTCCAATCCGTCTTTATACTATTGGGATGAGAATTATGACACTCCACACATACTTGCGAGGTCATGTAGTCTCCCTTTGCATAATGCAACCATTTTTGGCCATTTCGATATTCAATTTCTGAATACTCTTTAGCAGGATTCACAAGCAGGTTTTTCCATGCTCGTTCGCGAAATTCTAAGTTACTAATATCTTGGTTTTTGCGAAATAAAGGATAGGGACTGAATAGCGATACTTCAAATCCCTTGATTTTTTCACTTATCTCATTACTTAAATGCTTGGTGAATGTTGCAGGCAACGGAATTGCGTGTTTTTCGTTTTCAAAATCAGGACTTATATCTATCAGATTTTTTACACGACTCACTACCAAATCTGAATACAAGCCACGAAACTCACTAAAAATAATATTAACGATAGCCGACTCTGAAAAAGCTCGCTGTTCAATAACTTTATTATTGTAGTAGTAAAGAAAGGTAGTGGAAATAATTATCGTTAGTAGCAAGTTTGCTATTAAAATACTTGCTGCCCTTTTGGCAGCATACGACTGTATGACTGGAATGAATCTTGACTTTTTTGGAGTGGATACGTTGTTCATGAAAATTTCAGTCGTCTCTCACGATGAAATATCAAATTGAGGAGGTTCACCAAGTTTTTGGCATAAATCATTTACAAGGATTTTTAGTTTGCGCATTTTCACTTCTCGATTTATGGCATGTCGATTAAATTCTTGCAATTCGCTAATTTGTGTTTCCATAGCATCTCGAGATAGTTGTGCCTCCAATTTGGCTTTGTCCGACTTTAGCTGATTTTCTGTTGCCCTATTTGCTTCAGCGTTGACTTTTTCGAGCACACGATTATATTGCTGTGCAATTTGCCCTATTTCTGTGTGAGGTTCTACGGATAACTTTTTATCAAATTCTCCATGAATTGCGTGTTTCTCCATCTCATGCAACAAATCGATTAATTCCGTTGTAGACTCGTGCTCCGCGATATTTAGTCCAAGCTTTTCATCTGCCTCAGACACTCTAAACGGAATCAACATATTTAATAACTTAAATAAAAAATAGGTAGGAACAAAAGCCCATAGACCAGCGATAATAATTCCAGAGAATTGCACGAGAATTTGAGAAAAGGTATTTAAACCTGTATTTAGTAACGTTGTATCAGCAAATATTGGAACAGCAAGCGTACCCCATATTCCGCAACATAAATGCATCGGTATGGCATCCACTGCATCATCGATACGTAATTTTTCAAGTACAACGATACCCACCAGTAGTACCAATGAGCTGATTCCACCCACAACGATACTTGTTAGTGGTACAAAAACATGAACACCTGCAGTTATTGCAACTAAGCCACCAATTACACTTCCTATGAGATAACGAACATTAATGCGGCCGAAAACCAAATGCGACACAAGCAACGCAGCGACTCCCCCAGACGTGCCAGCAATAATTGTATTTAATACAATAAAAGGGACGTTTTCAGTGAAGCTGTTTTCAATACCTCCATTAAAACCGATCCAGCCAATAAAGAAAAAAAACACACCCACAACCGCAAGCGGGATGTTATGACCCTCTATGGGCTTTTTTTCGTCAAAACGCCCTAGCCTGGGGCCAATTACCAATACAGCTGCAAGGGCAACCCAACCACCAATGGAATGCACAACCGTTGAACCCGCATAGTCAATAAAACCTATGTTGGCCAGCCAGCCCCGTACACCTGATTCGTTTACACCCCAAACAGAGGATGCAAATATGGGATAAATAACCGCAGTAACAACAAATACAATCAGCGCGTAGGCATATAATCGCGTTCGCTCTGCCACAGCACCGGAAATTATTGAAGCTGAAGTCGCACAAAATGCTAATTGAAAAACAAACGATACAACTTCTTTGGCGGACGCATGGCCAAGTAAAAGATCAATGGGAGATAAGCCAGTGATGAGATAAAATCCGATTACCGTAAAAACCAATACCACCACACAGAAATCGAATAAATTTTTAACAACAACATTGACACTATTTTTACTACGTACTAAACCCACTTCCAGACAACAAAATGCAGTTTGCATATTCAATACGAGAACTGTACAAAACAATACCCATACATAATCGATGGATTCCATAACGTGTCCATATTTTAGGTCAGATGGTTTTGTAGTTATCGGTTTTGATGATAGTTAAATTTAGAATATCAGGGGATTCAGGGTAATTAATTTTGGTTAAGGGAGGAGTTTATGCGTGATTAAACCATTGCTTTAGGGGCATAGAATTGTTTTGCCGTATTATTGTATAATATTTCTCCAGCGCTTAAATTTTAACGCATTTAATCTTTACAAATTAACTGCACCCAGGATTTCGTACATAAATCCATATTCTCAATCAAGCAAACGATTATTACGCTATATCACGATGGATGATTGTGCATCTCTAGCCCAATAATTGTATTTTAAATATTGGGATTAAGCTGAGTTGATTAGCTGAGAGCAATGGACTTCTTAATTATGAACTGATTACCTGTATACGATATAAAACTGTCTAGAACTCACTATTTAGCAACAGTCATAATAGCTAAGAAATACTCTTAGCTTACTTCGATAAAAAACTTTTGCCGCCAACACTAAATCAAGCACTTAAATGATCGAGTGAACACGTAAATTTCAAGCCATGCTTTTAATTGCAAGTGGATACTTAGATATCATAAAAAGCCGCGTTCACGTATAATGGCATTATGAAACCCACTAGCTCAATGTCACGAAGTTGAAATATTTTCGTTGTAAGAATGGCTCATATGGAAGTAATTAATAACCCCAATACCATGCAACACCACTACTTGCTCGATCGCCTGGTTTCCCTGCGTGACAACATGACGCAGCAAGCAATAACAAAGCTTTCTCCTTTTGCCCGTTATTATCCCGATGGATTATTTTCTCCAAGCGCGATTAATTTAGTTCATTATCTAATATTGCGTCAAAATGATCTACGTGAGCTACAAAATGAGCTTAGTTCATTGGGCCTTTCTTCTTTGGGCCGAGGTGAATCAAACATCCTGGAAAATATTGACAATGTTATTGAGCTGTTAGAACAAATCACAAATACTGAGCACCCATCTGCTGATTATGGACATTACTTGAGATCATTGTCCGCTGACAATGAATCACTTGCCTGCCATACTGATAAGTTATTAGGTGTGACAGAGGGTAATCGACAAGTACGAATTATGGTTACCCTTCCTACCGAAGCAGCAACAAATTATGAACTTGTACATTCACTAATTAACGCAGGAATGAACTGCGCCAGAATTAATTGCGCACACGATGACAAACATACCTGGCTGGAGATGATTCACAACCTTCATCGAGCAGAAAATCAAACTGGGAAACCATGTCATATCATGATGGATCTCGCCGGACAAAAAATTCGAACCGGTGTTATAGAAGCTGGACCTGCCGTCCACCACATTAAAGTAAAAAGAAATACATATGGTGATGTTACTGATCCTGGAAAAATCGCGATAGTTTCCCAGCAATTATCCCCTGCCACTGTCTCTGATAAAGTTTCTCATATATTCAGAATTTCGCTTGAAAATGAACAATATGTGTTATTAAAGACAGGTGATATTTTAACGTTTACTGACGTAAGAGGTAAAAGCCGTAAATTAGAAATCTTCCGCCGCGAGCAGGACGATATAATTATTGGATTGTGTTGGCAAAGCGCTTATATAACACCAGATACTGTATTCACTCATAAGACTGGAGAAAATAGTTCAGATGAGTTGGTGGTCCAGCAAGATTTATCAATTCAATATTTTGAGCGAAGTCCGGTAAAAATTAAAGTACATTCCGGAGACCATATTCTGTTAACTCAATCCAATATCCCTGGACGCGCCTGCACTTATAACGAAAAAAATGAAGTCATTAAACCAGCCCAAATCAGCATTTCTCATGATGAAGTGTTAGAGATGTTAAAGCCTGGGAACACGGTTTGGATTGACGACGGTAAAATTGGGGCCGTTGTTGATAAAGATACCGCAGAAGGCTTGTTGCTTAAAGTGCTACATTCCCCACCCAAAGGCGCTTTCATTCGATCAGAAAAAGGAATCAATTTCCCGGATACGGATTTAACCTTATCACCATTGACCGATAAAGATTTGGTCGATCTTGATTTTATTGTTCAATATGCAGATATGGTTGCCTATTCTTTTGTTCAGTCAAGAGAGGATATGTCCTTACTCTTGTATGAATTAAAAAAACGAAACGCGCCTAATTTACCCATCATTGCGAAAATCGAAACCAATAAAGCTGTTAAGAATCTACCTGAAATCATTCTGGGTTGTATTGGCCGAAGTCAGCTAGGAATTATGATAGCTCGTGGCGACCTCGCCATTGAATTAGGCAGTATTCGCATGGCAGAAATTCAGGAAGAAATATTATGGATTTGTGAAGCTGCTCATGTGCCAGTTATATGGGCAACTCAAGTATTAGAATCTCTGGCAAAAAATGGTATTAATTCTCGCCCAGAAATAACCGATGCTGCCATGAGTGTGCGAGCCGAATGTGTCCTGTTAAATAAGGGTGAATATATTATTGATGCTTTAACTGTACTGGATAGTATTTTAAATCGCATGCAAGAACACCAACATAAAAAAACACCCACAATGCGTGCCCTAAAACAATGGTCGAAACCCAGTTTTTATAGCTGGCCAGACGAGATCCACAGCGATCAATAGTTGAAAGGCTTACGATAAAAACATCCCCGATATCTACTTCACATTGATTAACGCTACGCACTAAGCTTCTGAGACTTTGTTCAACATAAATCAAAGAGTGTGGGAACACCTCTTTAAGAGACTATGGAATTAATAGATTCAATTGAAAAATTCTATGGGCAAACTAATTATCAACTGTTTTTCTATTAAAGCAATGGCATTATAATAAGACTGTAAAGGGCCAACTGGAGGGGAAAATCATGTCAGATACCGATATACTTGAGCGACTTGGTCTGGATTCTATCGCAAATCCTAAACAGAATAACTCTGGTAAAAAACGCTTTAAAAAGCTGGAAAAAAAATATAAACATGAAAAAGAGCTCAAACCCTTCCAAGCAGAACTCATAAAACTCCAACAATATCTTGAAGAAAAACAACAACGCATGATTATCGTATTTGAGGGACGAGATGCGGCTGGTAAAGGTGGCACTATTCGTCGCGTTACTCGATATATGAATGAAAAACATTATCGAGTGGTTGCGCTTGGAAAACCCACTGAGGAACAGCGTACTCAATGGTATTTTCAGAAATATGTCTCACAATTTCCCCACGGTGGTGAAATAGTTTTATTTGATCGTAGTTGGTATAACCGTGCAATGGTTGAAAGGGTTTTTGGTTTTTGTGGAAGCGAAGAATACAAGCATTTCATGCGTGGTGTAGTCGGTTTCGAACGCGATTTAGTTAGGCAAAATACCATTTTGTTAAAACTCTATTTTAGTGTCACCAAAGAAGAACAAGCTCGCCGTTTTGAACGTCGAAAAACAGATCCGCTTCGACAATGGAAACTCAGCGAAGTGGATTTACAGGCCCAGGAGAGATGGGATGAGTTTACAAACGTAAAATACGAAATGCTAAAGCGCACGCATACCATAGAAGCGCCTTGGTCAATTATTCGTTCCAATGATAAACATTTGGCCCGACTGAATGGAATAAAAGTTATATTAAATGCTGTTCCTTATCAGCGACTAAATCCTGATTTAGAATTTTCTGTCGATCCTAATATCGTTGTTTCCGGTGCTCGTGAGTTAGAAAAAATGGAATCGGAACGAATTGAACAAGGCCATTTTATTGGTTAGTTGTGATAAATTTTAACGATTTTGTTGACCCACCCTAATAAAAGGATTTACTAAAATTAAGGTGTTCATTTAGCATACAACTGGTTAATCAGATCTGTTGATGCCAATAGATATGGAATGCGTTGTACGGATAATTCACTCGATTTGTCTGCCTTTTTTAATTGATTATTTTGCGCTCTCTCACCAGTCTTATTTATTTTAGTAAGCACCCTATTAGCAATCAGAAATTTGCAGAATCAATTAAACTCATACTAAATTTTAGTTAGAGAGAGATTTATTCTAATAATTTAAAATCGTTTAATTTCCTTAAAATGCTAAAGAAAACTTGTTTATTTGTCGTTTAATCAGGAATCAAAATAGTTATATGCTGTAGCAAGGATGAATGTTATGCAAATCGAAGCGGCCAGTTACCAAATGTTTACACAACTTTCAACTCACGGTACGATTGAAAATGACAAACATTCGGGTAAGCACAAAAAACACCACGCTGATACTCAAATTGCAGATTTACGTTCTCACCATAAACCACATCATTCGAAACATGTCAGAAACAACAACGCCGAGGATGCAAAAAATTCTGAGTTAACTTATAAAGCATCTGCTTCGAGCTTTAGCTTATCCTTCAACGGAAGTCAGGAAGAATCAGGTCGAGTTCTTTTTGCCTCAATTTCCCAAAAACTCGAATCATTTGAATTTAAAAGCAATGAAAACAGTTTTAGCGCTTCTTATAGTAGCAACTATTCTCACGTTTCCTTTGGAAGTTTTGAAGATGCGGCTAACTCAATCGTATCGCATGTACAACAAGTCGTGAGTCATTTCTTTGCTTCGTCGAGCGAAAATACAGATCATACACCTGCAGCTCAAATGGATGACGGCGATAATGCTGTGATAAACAGCCAACCTGTGGAAGCACCAATACAATCGGTTGAAGCTCCACCTACTCCTATCACAGCAGCGCCGGCCGAAGAAGTTATCGCCGTTGAACCTAAAGAAGAAAGTAAACCTTCGCCTATCAATCAAGCGCCGGTTGAAACAATTATATCTTCAAAACCACCCAAAGACATTACGCCCGTTCGTACGGCAATAAATGATGGATTTGAGGAAAGTAAAAATGCAATTCAACAACAAGGTGCGTTTACGTCGGATCTTAGCAAAGCATTTAACAAGCTTCAAAACCGATTAGATAAATTGTTAGATAAGTTAGCTAAACTAGAAACGTCAACATCAGCGCAATACCAAGAATTTTCACAATCCTCAGATACATCAATTCAAATTAAAACTAAAGACGGGGACCTTGTAAATATTAATGTCTCTAAAAACTCTCATGAAAACTATTTTTCAGGATCAGTCATAGATAATATGTTTGCAGCAAATGCTCATAGCTATAACAGTATTAATAGCAGCGAATTAACCTATTCCGTACAGGGTGAATTGGATGAAGATGAATTAGATGCGATTGATAAACTGGTTGCGGGAATTAGAGACAGTGTGCACAAGTTCAATAAAGATGATATGGAATCTGCCCTCGCTTCAGTGAAAAATATTGAATTTAACAACGAAGAATTAGAAGCATTTAGTTTTTCCTCAAAAACAACAACAGAGTTAAAAGCAGTAAATCTTTATCAACAACTAAACTCCAACCCGGACACTGATTCCCAACAAGCGGTCAATAGTGAGTTACCTGTGTCGCCAGCAACTGAAACCGTACTCGATTTAGTAAATCAAGCAAAAACCACAAGCATTGCAGAACCTGAATCCACTGTTAGTCTACTTGCAGAATCTTTCTATAAACAATTAGAAGTTTCCATTAAAGAAGACTCTAGCTCTGTTTCTTATAGTGAAAAAGCAGCTATTCAAGCCTTTAACTTTGTAGCTTAAATAAAAAGGCTCAATTCTTATCCGCTTATTTCCAGAAGCGGCAGCCCATTGATAATCAATCAAAACTAGACTTTTTTTGCCTTTATTGAGTAAAATGCACCCACGTCGTTTTTAGTCGAATAAACAAATGAGAGATATTTATTAATGGGTAGAGCATATCAAAACCGAAAAGAATCAATGGCAAAAACCTCGGATGCCAAGGCCAAAGTCTATTCCCGTTATGGCCGAGAAATCTATGTTTGTGCTAAAAATGGTGGCGTTGATCCTGATGGTAATTTAACCCTCCGGCGTCTAATCGATAAAGCCAAAAAAGACCAGGTTCCGACGCATGTCATCGATAAAGCACTGGATAAAGCCAAAGGCGGCGCCGGCGAAGATTTTGTTACTGTGCGTTTTGAAGGTTTTGGCCCTGGTGGCTGCGCCGTTATCATTGATTGCTTAACCGATAATAACAATCGCACTTTTGGCGAGGTACGACAATGTTTCACCAAAACCAAAGCCAAAATCGGCGCACAGGGAGCCGTTGCGCACATGTTTGACCATCGCGCCATCTTTCAGTTTGAACATGATGATGAAGAACTCATTTTAGACACCCTAATGGAAGCAGATGTCGATGTCAGCGAAATCGAGTTGGAAGATGGAATTGTTATAGTGTTAACACCAACCGAAGAATTTTTTAAAGTCAAAGATGCTTTGTCAAAAGCGATTCCTGATATTGATTTTATTACGGAAGAAATTAGTTTTATTCCTCAAACAACAAAAGCTCTCGAAAAAGACGATATTCCTATGTTCGATAAATTCATTGAAATGCTGAATGATTGTGATGATGTGCAGGATATTTATCACAATGCCGAAATAGAATAAAGTCTAGGGAACCTCTGATTACGTTAGATAGTGGGATGGGAACAAGGCATATTGAAACGAAAAAGCGCAGTTTACTTGAGTAAATGAGCATTTTGAGTTTCAATATAACGAAGTTAACACTCGCTAGATGACTTAATCAGAGGTTCCCTAGAATCGGTATGGTATTGTGAATACCATACCGAATAGAAGTACACAGAGTGTCTGATTGATTAAAATGTATAAACCAGGGTAAGTGCTGTTTCTGTATCAAATGCTTTCACACCAGCAGGGGTACCGGAATTGTGTTTTGCTGTGAGTGAAGCTTTCATCGCCATATTGCCAACAATTTGTGCGGTTAGCGCTGTTACAGATTTTGTTATTGTGGCGTCAGCACCGATTTCTGAAACCAATTCTTCGGTAAATGTTGCTGTTTTGCTAAATCGATAAGCAAACAAACCACTCACTCGTCCTATGAACTCGCCTTCTGCTTCAGCATTATCGAGTTTGGATCGACGATAACCTGGGCCAGCTTCTGCATCTAGTGTCATTTCTTTGGTATCCATAAAGCGATATCCATAACCAGCAGCTACACTGCCTTGGTAGTCATAACCACTGAATAAATCACGCTCTAGTGTTGCTGTGATGAAACCATAACTGTGTTCATCAAATTGATAGGCACTTTTACCGCTACCGAGATATTTTTCAGAAAGTTTGCCTTGATCACCATCAACATATAATGCTTCAGCTGATACGGTATTTCTCATTTTCCCTTTGGTATGTTCCACCTTCCCCTTGAGGTTGCCCGTTCGAGTACTTGTATTGCCTGACGTTAATACAATACCTGCCTCTACTGAGCTTTGAATGCCATCTTCTGCGCCAATGGCGAAAAAGCTCATGAGCATAAAGCTGCTCCCCAGTGCCAATCTATATTTCATTTTCTTTCTCCTTATTTTTAACACCAATTAACTTAATCTCTTCAATGAAATAGATTCTATCAAAACTGAATTCTTCAAAATGTAAAGAAAAGTTAAAATATTATTGCTGTTTATATTGTAGAATATATGACAAGCGGCGTTTAATAACAAATAGGTAATTGAATAGTGAAGGTGGAACCTTTGTTTAATTCGCTTTCTACCATTATCGAGCCATGATGACCATCAATGACAGACTTAACAAAAGCTAATCCCAATCCAATACCGACATTATCCTCTTGTTGGCTCCTTTCTGTTCGTCGATAACGTGAAAATAAACTCGGCAGGTCTTTGTCGGAAACCCCATAACCTTGATCGGTAATCGAACACGTATAGTTGTTATTATGGCTTTCCAATTTTATTTTAATAAATGTATTTGTAGGGCTATATTTAACCGCATTACCTAAAAGATTTATAAAAGCCCGCTCTAGTAAACCAGCATCCCCAACAGTCATTGCTGAGTCTAATTCACTGTCTAATTGGATCTCAATGGATTTTTCATTGGCTAATTCCCACAATTGATCAACTGAATTGTATAGAATATTGAGAAAGTCTATTTCAAAAAAGTTTATTTCATCAATATTGTCTGCTCTTGCCAATTGCACAAAATTTTCTGATAAGTCCAGTGCTTTTTCCGTGTATTTCTTTAATCGAGAAATGTTTTCGTTGTTCGAATCCCTTTCCAATTCCAGCAAAGCCATTGCCGAGCTCAAAGGAGATCTCAAATCATGCGAAAGAAAGTTAATGTACTCGGTTCGTTTTCTTTCAGCGTCTTTAATATCTGTGATATCAGAGAAATTAACTATCAAGCCATTAAACTCTTGCTTCGCAGACATGAGTGGCGCAATCTGAATTAATAAATCCCGCTCCAATTCGTTGCTGGCAAGCACATGTTCAGCATTGTTGTCGATGATAACGCGTCGCATCAATTCCGCCCAATCTATCACCTCTCGAGTTTTGAAGCTTGCTAAAAGTGATAATATTGGTTGATTGATTAACGTCATGTCTTTAAATAATCTTTGAGACTGCTGATTATTGAGAATGACATTTCCGAACGCCGAAGCAACCAAAATTCCGTCAGCCATTTGATCCAAGCTAGAGGAAACAAACTGTCGCATGGCCCGAAGTCGCGTTGTTGCACTTTGCACTTGAAGTATTTGATGTTCAATTATCTCAACCGTGTCTTTCGTTCGTGGCTGTTGGCTTGCAATTAATTTAGTACAAAATTGATCAAGTAAATCTTGTGTCATTGGTGTAATTTTTTTGTGTAATGATAATTTTAAACCAACTATCTGACGCGTACGATTAACATCAATCTTAAGCCAAAGAAAACCTTGTTTTTTGATCCATTTATTGAGTCTTAGTACTTTTTCCGGTGGTTTATGGAATTCTGGGGTACCATTAATTTGTTGTCCTTGTTCATCAAATATTGCCCAACTATCACCAGCGATAATACGACTGAGAAAGTCAAGATCAGCCTTATAATCATTTTCTGGCGAATCCGGAATCACACCTGGTTCGTTGGCTAACAATTTAATTTGACTATCTAAATAATGTGTCGTGAACTCTAGCCGACGCCAGCTCCATAATGGATAACTCAACATGAGGGTTAGAATCACCGCTAACGGGGCAAACCAAACATGCCAGAATGTTAAACATAAAAAACTAAAAAAGGCGGTAGTAACAATCAAAGCGGTTGTTAATATCAATGCACTTCGAGGACTAATACGTGGAAACAAAATTACCGGCAATAAAATAAATAATAATGAAAAAAGTGTGCGAAATAGGGATGACATAGGTTGATTGAAAGTATTGTCTTGCAACGAAGCAAAAATATTGGCATTAATTTCTATCCCTGGCATTGGATGTGATAAACCCGAAACAGGGGTTGGCAGAGCATCCCCTAAACCAGTAGCAGTTACACCAACAAATACAATTTTGTTTTCAATTTTTTCTCTATTCACTAATCCTTTAATGATATCTGCATACGAAATTCGTTGAAAATGCCCAGGCGGACCGAGAAAAGGAATTAAGCGTTGTTCTGCCCTATGCCAGGTAAATGGCGACGTTGTCTTTTTTATATCGGGGCGTGATATTGGCTGACTTTTATCACTGTTTTCTAACGCGACTAAGGAAATATGAGGCCATATGGGTTTGCCCAATCCTTCAAATAAAAACGTACTTCTCGCAATCCCATCCGCATCTAGCTCAATATGAACGTGGCCTAACTTCGCACCTGCTTGAATTAGTTTTGGTAAGGGCAGTGTTTCTTTTAATTGACTGCCTAACCGAGTTTGCTCCACAAACACAGGCAAAATAACATTTTGTGCTCTTGCAATAGATTCTGCCAACATATCATCTGCAATTTCATTGCCTCTGTCTGGTTCTGAAAAAATAACGTCAAAGACAATCGTTTTCGCCCCTAATTCAGATAATCTATCAATAAGAAGTGCGTGAACATCTCGTGACCAAGGCCATCGGCCAAAATCATTTAGGCTGGTTTCATCAATCGCGACTATTATCGCATTCTCTGAGGCAGGTCGGCTTTTTGACCTTATTTGTATATCATAAAACCCTTGATCCCATGTCCATAACCAATCCGTAAACGTTAACGTAAAACAACAAATTAAAAGCACAGCTCCTAGTTTGGCTTGTTCAACATAGGAATATTTGATTTTAGTTTGAGGCATGAAAACTCTATTGCGCTCTGATCAATAGTGAAACGTCAAGAGTGAAAAATATAGTGTATTAAGGTTGAATATCCAGTTCAAAGACAGCGATTTCACTATAAGATCCCACACTCGAATTTGTGTATCTATTGCCAACTCGCCAATAATACAGGCCAGGTTCAAGGTTCTTACGAACAGAGTAATGTTGTTGATCTCCAGTGAATTCCACTGTCACTGAGCGAAAATCACTAAAGCGAGAAATTTGTAAATGAAATTGTTGAGCGTCGCTATGTCCTAACCACTGTAAGGTAAATTCTTGTTTATTGACTTTTGCATCATTAATTGGAGAAACTGGTCGAGGAGCTGGAACATCCCGAATAACGGAAAACTCATGAGTCTCATGGATTCCCTCTATTCCACTCACGCTGATCCCCCTTAAGCGTAAGTAATATTTACCGAAATTTGTGGCATTCCAGTCAAATTTAGACGCTTTACTCAGTTGATTAACTTTTACTGCATGAAACTCTGCGTCTTCAGCTATTTCTATTCGATAATTACTTGCACCAATTAATTCGGGCCATAAAAACGTAATTGATTTGCTTAAGTAGACAGAGTTAAGTAGCGAAACATCGGGTTTACTTAACAAACGTTCGGGTTTTAAGGGTGGTTTACCTTTTATGACTGTGGTACCAAAACCTGCGGGAATTATTTCAGTAACTCCCTGGCTTGCGACTGCCACTTCTCCCTCTAGTACATCACTTGACATCGTGCCCGTTTTTGAATTCATCAACACTCGAAAATTCGTACCACGTACAGATGCCACTGCAGCAGGCGTGGTAATTTCATATCGGGAATCTTTCGCTTTAAAAGGGACAACTTGAGAATCGACTTGTCCTCGTTGTAGTCGCATACGCGTATCAACCATGCCATTGGAACCATGAGAAGTCAGCTTATCCAATATCACCACGGCGTTTTGTTGAATGATCAACCTTGACTCATCAGCAAACTTTAAAACGACTGTCGTTGCCTGTTCGGTTTTAATTTCACTTCTAATACCGATTTTCATACCCTTTTTAATCGGCAAGGATTCATTACCTGATGGCGTGTACACAAACGCCGTCCCGCTGATCGCAATGACTATGGCTGGACTAGGGGGTAATTTTAACCAATTGGCGGGAATGAGTAATCGAGATCCCGGTAATAAATATTTCGGGTTTTTAATTTGATTGTATTTTTGAATTTTGGGCCAAAGTGAAACATTTTTTAAATAATCCTGACTGATATTCCACAAGGTATCACCCGGCCTGACCGTATATACCCAATCCTCATCCTTTGCCTGAACGCACATTAAACAAGAAATTAACAGTAGCAATATAAGAAATGTTTTTTTCATGAATTAGCTATCAGTATTAATTACCCTAAGGCTAAAGCCTTGCAACGCTAAAATCAATGATCACCACTATTTATCGCCCTGGCTTATTTCTTCCAGCCGATATCCATGCCGGTATACTGTCGTTAACCGCCAACCGTTTTGCGGTCGTAGACTCAGTTTTTGCCGCAGTAAACTCATATGAGTGTCAACAGTTCGGGTGTTGAGATCAGCTCTTTTGCCCCAAACGCTCTCCAGGATGTGGCCTCGACTCAAAACACGCCCCCTGTTTTTGAACATAAACAAAGCGAGTTCGAATTCTTTCGCAGATAGTTGGATATTCTCATCACCGTTAATAACAATGGAATTAGCTGGAATTAAGCGATAGGGATAGCAATGGATTTCTTCAGTGTTTTCTTCCTCACTAGGTTTTAAACGTCGACTTAATGAGTTCAAGCGTGCGAACATTTCAAATTTTCGAAGCGGTTTTATTAAATAGTCATCTGCACCCGCTTCTAACGCAGTAACGATATCTTGTTCACTATCACGATTCGTGGTGAAAAGAACTGGAATATGCCAATCGATGTTTTCGCGCACGAATTTAACGACTTCAATGCCTGTACTATCTGGTAACTCCCAATCAAGTATAAGAAGATCGAAACTCTCATTTTTGATTGATCGCATAAATGATTTGCCATCTTTATACAACTTGTACCAATAGCCTTGTTCCTTAAGCCAGGCATCCAGTAACTCTGCCTGCGCTGAATCGTCTTCTAAAATCCCAATACGTTTCACATCTTTCACTTTCGTTCATTCCTAAAAATTTGCTTAAACATTAGTCTGACCGCTGAATCTTAAACAATTATCCTAGCTTTCTCAATTCATGTTATCAGAGACAATTGTTAAAGAGTGTTAAATCCCCTTTCGCTTGCTTGAGATTCTTTATCCAGCAACCAAAATTGGTAATACAAAGTAAGTGAAAATTTTAGGCTGAAATAATAATGGTTGGAAATGATACTGATGTTAGGGATATAACAGTGGACGCTGCTACCGTTGAGGAATCCAATGAGGAACTAGAAGCTTTTTGTTACGCCATCTCACATGACTTACGGGCACCACTACGACGCGCGAAAGGATTCTGTACTGCTGCATTAGAAAGTCTACAAGAAGACACGGACGAAGATCTGGAAGTCTATTTAAGCAAAGCCTGTGCTTCCCTAGATGGCATGAATGAATTAGTTAATGACTTGTTGCGGCTATCAAAGATACAGCGACAATCCATGAGCCAAAATTCATTCAATATAAGTGAAATGGTGGTTAAAATCTGTGACCAACTCAATGAAGTCTACCCTAACACGGTTAAGTATATCGTTAGCTCTGGCATTGAACTTACGGGTGATTCTGGGTTAATCCGCATTTTGTTAGAAAACTTACTCGGTAATGCCTGGAAATACAGCCAAAAAACCGAATCACCTGCCATCGAATTTGGTGTTGTGGAACAGGAAAATAAACGTGTATTTTTCCTAAAAGACAATGGCGTGGGTTTTGACATGCATTATGCCTATAAGCTTTTTGTGCCATTTCAACGCCTGCATTCACTCGATGATTTTGAAGGCACAGGTATTGGTTTAGCTACCGTAAAACGCATCGTTCAACGCCATCGAGGACGAATTTGGGCAGAAAGTTCATTACAAAAAGGGGCAACGTTTTACTTTACACTGGATTAAACCAAACTGCATTTCGTGAAAATTATTAATCATGTTTAGAGGACAAGTGAATTATTTGCGCAAACTTTCATGTTGTCCTTGCAAACGCTCATGAATGTAGATTTGAGTGGCTGAATTCATAAAGGCAGCAACAATAACCTCCGGATTATCGATTTTTAATCCTGGCATGCTTTCCAGAGTTTTTTCAACATCCGTAAGTGCGGCTTTTAATAGGATATGTGCTGAGGAAGCTGCTTGGCGATATTGCATAATGTCTCTCCTGGATAAAAAACAAAGATAACTGAATTATAAGAAAAAAATGGGGAAGCGCAAAAATTTATTAGGGGTACGTTTTTTTCATTAGATTATGAATCACATTTACCAGGTCATCGGAAGTGGTCTCATGTGACAAGATAAAACGTATTTTGTTATCCGGACTGAGGATGTAGCTAGCAACCGAGTGATTAATGACATAATCTCGACCTGATTTCTCCAACCCAACTTTGTTAAATTTAACGCCATATAAACTTGCTACCTGTCTTATTTGAGGCTCAGTCCCCGACAGAGCTATGATTGATTCATCAAAATAGTGAACAAATTTGTCCAGATTTACCAACGTATCCCTTTCTGGGTCCAACGTGACAAATAAAACCTGTACGCTTTCTCGCTCTAGTTGGTCAACATGTTTTAAAGCAGAGGCGACTTTACGCATAATGGAAGGGCATATATCGGGACAACTCAAATAGCCAAATAGTAATATGACAATTTTACCCTGATATTCTGCCAACGAAACGGTACCTTTAGAGGATTTCAAGGAAAAGTTACCACCTGCTGGCACAGATCTTTGATCTTCGAATAACTCTGTGGATAAGTCGTGTTGTCCTGGCCCATGATCCGCTCTAGCTACTTGACTCAAGCCCATTGATAACACGACTATTGAAGCAATAATTTGAAATATATTGTTCATTGTTTAATGTTCATATTCCGGTTGTTTATCTAAAAACTCGATTCTGACTGTGAAATCGTATTGGTTGAATTAACTCAGGGTCTCTTTCATGTAGCAGCATTTGTAGAGCCCAGCTAAATCGGTGAGCCGTAATCATGTATATCAATACATATACGTCCATTTTTAATGAAATTGGATGAATAAACACTGAATTTGGAGAAATGTCACAGAGTTTCTTGGCACTAGCCTAGTGGTAATATTGTTTTATGCTAGTGTTGATTACGCAAACAGTCAAGTAAGTAGTTGATCTACAGATTATAACTTGCTGATTTCTCTATTACAGAATCATACTGTTTGTAATATTTGTAAGCTTAGAAATCGATATTAATCGATTACAAATAGTAGAACAGTTTGCCAGACTAATTTAAGCGACGACTTTTGTGAAGTCTACTAGATGACTGAAATTATCAATATCAAACTCCTGTCCTTGCGGCTGAAAACTGACGCCAATACCATGTAAAGAACGATGCATAACTTTTGCTGGCAGTCGGTAACTTATTTTTCTAATAGCGTCGTCAAAAACGATATCGATTAGCGCATTTTTAGGAAATAAGAGTGAATCAACTTGAATAAACATACCTGCTACAGTGATGTCTTTGGCTTTTGCTAATGTCTGCAAATTATCATCTTGATATAAGCGCAAATCTAGCGTAATTGTGGAACGTACCTGATTTCGGCGTTCGTGCATATGAATAATCTCCTTCCCAATATTCATCAATATCAATCGTCAGCAAATCCAACGGATTAAACCGCAGTTATATGACAATTAGATGAATACTAATAATTTACTCATACCACACAAATCGGCAATTTTGTGTGATCCTAATTGGTATTAAAACAATTATGGAACAATAGAAAATAGAAGAACAAAAAAGTTCTTTTTATTTTGGACTTTTGTAATATTTAGTATAGCAGGAAATATAATATATCGCGGAATTACGCTCTTTGGTATTCAACAAAATCCTGAACTGGAAATTGAGTGATATGCCCTAACCCCGTGATACGAGTTTATTAGTCTAAGCAGACTAATAAATATATCTCATTTACTGCAAAATACGTTTCAAGATAATTTTGTCGGCTTTTGTTGGTTTATATTTAAGACGATGAATTATATATGCCATTTCCTGTTCACTGGTAGAAGCTGTTTCATCATTTAGTATGGTTTCCAGCTTAGCTAAATCAGAATGTAATGGACGATGTTGAAAATTCATCAAAGAAGCGGCGATAGTGCGTTGATGCTCAGTCGCTGATTCATCAGAAGTAACATTCTTTAAGAATTGTCGCTCACTAAAATTAGGATAGAATTCGAGCTTTATAAGGATTGACGCAAGCTCTCGAGATACGGCATTACGTTTCTCATTATCTACAGCCAGCGAGGTAAATGACGCTGTAATTAATGTGATAAAAACTGCGATAGTAAGAATAGACTGTTTCACGTCCTCTGTCTCCTAATCTAATAATGGTGAATTTATATACGCATACAACTCAATAACTTCAAGGTTATTAGCGGCCAAATGATTCTGATGGTTTATGATAAAAAGTCATTATTTTGATAAATAATTCACACTTTGCTTCTATGCACGACAAATTTAGAAATTTGGTATTGACAAGAAAAACAGCTTATTTGTTTGTAATAACAACAGGATATGATCATTACTTAAGAACGGGAAAGCATAAAGCATTTAAACGCACAATCAGTATTAGAAATACTACATTACTCATTGATTAACTGAGATTATTTCAAGTTAAAAACGATGACGCTGCTTAGAAATGATATGAAAAAGATAACCAGGGAATAGGAATGCCTTCTTTAATTATTTCGCCAATGAGCATGACCCCTACATCCACGGCAAATTTATCACTAAAAAAACGAAGGCCTGCAACAAAGGGATAGTTCTTGATATTGGTTCCTGTAATTAACCAATTTTCAGAAATGAAAGCCATGCTCTCTGTTAAGTGGATATTACCACCGATCATAATAACGGGGTATTCGTAGAAATCTAACGCCGAAGACGATTCATTAACATATCCCCATCCGATGCCTGCTGTTAGGCTTTTGCTTGGTTTACCAACAGTGTGGGTAATATAAGCAATTCCCGCTGAATCACCACTATTGGCAAATACGTTTAAAAAACCTACTGCACTTGCCGAGTTTTTAGATTCATAAAAAGAATAACGTGGTGCAATATATTTGATTTGGTCTCCAATACTGATAGCTGGTACCAAAGACATGCCCCCCATCACACTGAATTTATCGGTAACACCGTAAGAGACACTGGGTAGAAAAACATAAAAATCGGTTATGTAACCACTGCCTTTTTTTAGTGGTCTTCCGGTGGGTGAAAAAAGTAATCGGGTTGATTTGGGATCGGATCTGGCGCTTAAACTGACTTCACTTGAGCGGATGGATACGATGTTTTCTCGATCCACATTAATCGTTAAATTATCGATTGTTTGAATCGTTAGAGAATTTTTGTTTTGTTCAATAATGTTACCTTTCAGAACACTACCGCTTTGAAGCTCAATTATTTTGAGATCGGTGGAATTTGCTGAGCATAAACCAACCATTAATATCAGCCAACACATCAAGACCGTAGATTGTCGCTTTCGATAAAGCATAGTGAGTTATATTCATTTAATTATTCGATAACAGGGAATGTATTTTTTCCCAGGCAATTTCATACGTTGCTGAGCGACATAAGCACTAAGCAACGCATCCACAGGTTCCATGATATCCGAGTCACCCTGAATTTCAAAGAGTCCATGTTTTTCAATGCTGCGGATGCCTTCATCTTTTACATTGCCGGCAACGATACCCGAAAACACACGCCTTAGATTTGCTGCTAATAGATGCGTTTCCATGTCTTTACGGAGCTCTAAACCCTTCATGTTTTCATGTGTCGGTTCAAACGGTTTCTGAAATTCCTCTTCAATTTTAAGGGTCCAATTGTAATAATATGCGTCACCTTTATGTTTTCGAAATTCCCTAACGTCACCTATGCCGCCAGAGATTTCTTTCGCTACCAATGCTGGATCATTAATTATGATTTTATAACGTTGTTGAGCTTCCAAGCCTAAGGTGTCGGCAATAAACTGGTGCATTTGCTTGAAATAATCTGCTGATGACTCCGGCCCAGTTAATACCAGCGGAAATGGAATATCTTTATTCTCCGGATGCAGTAAGATACCGAGGATATAGAGAATTTCTTCTGCTGTACCTGGTCCACCCGGAAACACAACAAATCCGTGACCTGTACGCACAAAGGCCTCTAAACGTTTTTCTATGTCAGGTAAGATTACCAGTTCGTTAACAATAGGATTGGGAGACTCGGCTGCGATGATACCCGGTTCCGTTATACCAATATATAAACCAGTGTTAATGCGCTGTTTTGAATGGCCAATTGCAGCGCCTTTCATTGGCCCTTTCATGGCGCCTGGCCCACAGCCGGTACAAATATCTAAGCCGCGTAAGCCCAATGAGTGCCCCACTTCTTTTGTGTACTCGTATTCCACCCGATTAATTGAATGTCCGCCCCAGCAAACCACGAGATTTGGATTAGCGAGTGGATGAAGAATGTTTGCGTTGCGTAAGATATGAAATACTGAATTGGTAATACCGCCTGAGCTTTCTAGATCAAATTTCGGATTATCGTACAGTTCGTTACTGACGTAGATGATATCTCGCAACACTGCAAATAAATGTTCACTGATTCCCTTAATTATTTGACCATCAACAAAAGCATGCTCTGGTGCAGCCACCAGTTCTAATTTTATTCCTCGTTCTTTTTGGATTACCCGAATATCAAAGGATTCGTATTTTTCAAGCAACTCCTTACCATCATCGATATCGCTACCGCAATTGAGCACAGCCAAAGAGCAGTTTCGAAAGGGTGTATAGAGGCCACCTTGACTGGTGTCTAATAATTTATTGACTTCCTGCTGAGACAGCACTTCGAGCCGACCCTCGGGTGAAATTCGAGCATCAATAACGTTGGTTGTCATACGAATCCTATGATTGTAAATAAGCTTTATAAAGCAATATGTGTGCTTGGATTTTTCGACAATTAAAATAATCGAGAAATCATACAGTTATATGAGCCAATTAAACAGCTTTGTCTTTAATAGATTCCAAATCGCTGGTAATGAATTAATGCATTTATACCTCATAGCTATAGTCAGGTTTCCAGGCTTTGCTGTATAGTGACATGGTTAAACATAATTATCCTAGAAAATCGCAGTTGGATTCGACTTTATAGTGCAAGCTTTTAATCCAACTGCCGAACCTAGGGCTATAAGAATTACGCGACTGATTTAACGAATCTTCAAGCATTAACGTCACTGGGGAGTGGGCAATGTATGCTTTGGCGGCCGTTTTTTTGTTGTTATCCGGGGCAAGTGGATTAATTTACGAAGTAAGTTGGGCAAGATTATTCAGTGCCCACATCGGATCCGATAGCGCAGCAATCAGTATTGTCCTAAGCAGTTTTTTTCTTGGATTAGCGCTTGGCGCATACCTATCCGCCTATCTCGGGCGATATCGCTCGAGACTAATTTCTATCTACCTCGGTCTAGAATTACTCATCGGTATTAGTGCCCTCTGTTCCATCCTCTTGTTTTCCTATCTCGACCAAATTATTCAGTTTTTTCCTTTTTTCGCATCCTCTCTATTAGGCAAACTTGTTTTATCCCTATTAGTACTCATCATTCCCACTAGTTGTATAGGGGCTACCTTCCCTATTGTGTGTCAGTTGGTTGTAGATAAACAAAAAGAAATGGGGATGCGAATCGGACAACTTTACTTTTTTAACACGGCCGGCGCTGTTTTAGGAAGTCTTGCAGCTGGATTGTTGCTAATACCTGCATTTGGATTAGACGGTGCTATCTATTTTGCTGTATTGCTTAATTTTGTCGTTGTTTTGCTAGCCTGGAATTTTCGCAAATATTTTGTCTCTCAATCACTCACACATTCACCAAAAGCAAAATCCGACGCTCGAGTTAAATCTGATTATGGATTCTTCCCGCTTTTTAGTTTGGCCATTGGCGGATTTGTATTGCTTGCCAGCGAAGTCGCCTGGACTAAATACCTGACCATTCTCACAGGATCCAGTTTACAGAGCTTTTCAATCATCCTCGCCTGTACCCTATTAGGAATTGCATTGGGATCCTGGGTAATCAAGAAACATATTTTATCCATCAAACACCCTCTCAAAACTATCTCAATGTGTTTCCTAGGAATTGCCAGTTTGCTTGTTATTAGTCGCTGGAGTTTTAATACCTTACCTTGGATTATGTCGGAAATTAATGCCCTATCTTTGACACCCGACTCCAAACAAAATATTCGTTATTTATTGGTGGCAGGTTTATTATTACCAACGACCTTTCTGTTTGGTGTTGCCTTCCCAATACTATTGCATTTTTATGCGGGGTCTGTGGATCAAATTAAATCACGACTTGCGCTTGCTTATAGCATGAATACCGTCGCAGGCATTTTTGGCGCTTTGATCGCAGGTTTTTGGATTTTACCCGAATTTGGAACCGATACATTATTGTTTAGCATGATTTTTGTTGTATTAACTATTCCCATCTCGTTATTGATAATCAAGCACGATAATATGCGTCGACCGGTCGTTTTAGTTCTCATCGTTGCAATCTCTTCGGCAGGTTTTGCGAGCAATGAAATGAATTATGGAAAATTAATTTCCATGGTTAATTACCGTTATAAGTACAATCCGCCAGCGGGCGTGGAACCAGAATTTCTTTATCTTAATGAGGGCAAAAACAGCATTGTAAGTCTCGTTAAATACAACAATGATTTTGCACTGTTACAAAATAATGGATTACAAGAATCCATGGTTTATTTGCGGCAAAATGAAAATACGTTAATTTTTGAGACCTTACAAGCCTATCTTCCTTTCTTTATCCATCCTAATCCTAAAACTGCTTTTGTTGTTGGTTACGGTGGGGGAATTACAACACAAGCTTTGGTAGATACAACGCTTAAACAGATTGATGTGGTTGAAATCGAGCAAAATATTGTTAATGCCATTCAAACTATCCCAGAAGGACCGGCAAAAGCGTTGAACGACGGTCGAGTAAATTTAGAAATTGGTGATGCAAGATCGGCATTATTAGTTGCGCAAAAAAAGTATGACATAATTACATCACAACCATCGCATCCCTGGGTTTCTGGTTCAGCGAATTTATTTACTAAAGAGTTTTTTTCACTCGTCAAATCACGGTTAAATGACAATGGAATATTTTCACAGTGGATAGCACTTTTCGGCGTAGATACCTCCACTTTAAAATCCATACTCAAATCATTTTATCAAGTTTATCCATCAGGATTTACTTTAATAAATAAAAATTCAGGTGATTTGATGTTAATTGGTGCCAAACAGCCAGTGACTTTGGAACTTGGCCAAATTCAGCAACGAATGGCCATATCGAACATAAAACGAAGGTTAGATAAATTTCAGATAACTAAGCCTAGTGGATTATTTTGGTTTTTTTCTTTATCGAATAAGGAAATTCTAGCAACAACACACAATAGCGAACTTAACACAGATTGGAATATTCTTTCGGAAACGCGATTATCATCATCTTACGCGAATAATAGGGAAGAAAATGATCCTTATACTTATATTGAGGAATCCGCTAATTTTGATATTTTACCCTTCTTGCCCGCTGAAGAAGCTAAGTATCAATTGTTCGAAATGGGTAAAGATTTTCTGAATTGGGATAACCCAGTTCTCGCGGAAAAAATCGCCTCACAAATTGAATCAATAGATGAAAAGTGGGGAAAAAGTCTCACACACGAAATCTTTTTTTGGAAACATGATTATGTTAGTGCAACAGCATTGTATAACCAACACCAGGACATGATTGATATTACACATTACCGCCAATTTCAAATCAGTTTAGAACAGAAAGACTGGGAAACAGCCAACAACATTAGCTTGCGCATTGAATCAGTACCTCTAAGACGGCTCTCACATGCCATGATATTATTCGCGCAAAATAATTGGTCAGCCCTTGCTAATTTAATACCCCAAAGTCAGTTGGAACAAAGTTGGCAATTAGTTGGAAAACTAAAACTTAATGATACATCTGCACTTGAACCGTTAGCGAGAATGACCGAAGTCAAATATGACAATCTTACTCAACTGCAAACTCTGGCTGACGCATACCGCCAAACGGGTTATATTGAACAGGCAAAATTGTATGAAGATCACATTAAAGTAATTACTCAAGCTCGGGTAAATTTATATGCGAGTTTTTCACTTAATGCAAAGAGAGAACAAAATCATAATTGGGCACTCGCCTTGGAAAAAGAAATGCAACGTTTAAGCTTTGTTGATTAAACCAAAAGCAATATCTACACTGATCATAATCACGCCTCTTTAGATTATTAATCAATCACTATTTTCCTAATAATTTCGAATTGAGAAATATCTCAGTATCAAACTTCTCATAATTGATAATTTGTAATTTTTTTAATCAATATATGATCTTAAAGTACATTTTTCTTAAAAATACTTTAGTAAACCAATCAGATACCGACATAATTATCGTCTGAATGCAATTTTTAACTAATGATACGAAATGCTGGATAGTAACAATCATTCTATTGACCTCATAGGCGCTTGCGAAATCCTTGATCATATGCCTGATGTGTTTTTACTCGTTGATCAACGGGGGCGCATCGCTATGGTCAACGCCAGCATTGAAACCCTACTAGGTTGGCAACCCAAAGAAATCATCGGTGTTGAATTAGAAATCTTATTACCCCCAGAAGCACGGCAAAGCCATATGCAAATTCGTGATCGGTTTTTTAAAGTCCCGATAGATAGAGATATGAATGAACGAATAGACATGTATGGCTGGCACAAGAAAGGCTATTCTGTACCTGTCGATATTAAACTAACGGCGACGCTAGTAGATGACGTGCTTTATGGAGTAGCCGTGGTTAGGGATGATTCCAATCGTCGAAAATTACTCGCAGAGTTAGAAGAAAAAAATACAGGGCTCGAACAGTCCATTTCAGAAAAAAATCGCTTGTTGGGTGTCGCCGCCCATGATTTACGTAATCCCATTGGTGTTATCCAAAATTTCTCTCAAATTTTGCATTCAAAATCAATTGGTCCACTAACAGAAGATCAAGAGGAGTTTGTTCACAGAATTTACGAATCATCCGTTTTTTTATTGGGTTTGCTTGAAGACATGCTTGATGTCAGCACGATAGAGTCAGGCTCTATGAGCCTAGATCAAGAAGACTTTTTGATTGGCGAGCTTCTAGATAAAACGATCGCTTCCAGCATAATCTCGGCACGTAGTAAATCCATTGAATTAGAAGCAAATTGCGCTAAGATTTATTTACTTACTATGTTCGCAGATAAAAATAAAATATATCAAGTTATTCACAATCTAATCGACAATGCCATAAAGTATTCACCCAATAATTCTTCTGTTAAAGTTGACGCAGAAATCAAGGATAATAATCTTTGTATTGACGTCATCGACCATGGTGTTGGAATTTCTGAAGATGAACTCGGAAATTTATTTCAACCATTTTTTCGTGCAACGAACAAACCCACGAATGGTGAAAAAAGTACTGGGTTAGGATTATTTATAGCAAAACGTATTGTTGAAGCACATCATGGCACCCTAACGGTTGAAAGCGAGAATGGAGTGGGAAGTAAGTTTAGTGTTTGTCTTCCACTTAATATAAATTTATAACAACTTAAGCTATTATTATTTTCAGCCTGATTTGTATTAGTACGGTGGACCCCATCATTCAAACAACTAATCTAGTTTCTTAAGTGATACTCTGCCATTACGCAGCTTGTCTTAATTGCATTTCATACACTGAATTTGGTGTGCAATGATTAAGGCTTTGATGCGTC
>Ga0316207_10000414_pt1 | contig 72154 bp, 62 predicted proteins | sample 6weekpyrite_MG_FD_204943 | JGI IMG/M metagenome (GOLD analysis project Ga0316207, IMG submission 204943) | Microbial mat bacterial communities from mineral coupon in-situ incubated in ocean water Damariscotta River, Maine, United States -... | ecosystem: Environmental > Aquatic > Marine >... | reverse complement strand
GGCCCAGGTTGTGGTTCATGCGTTACACCTCCGCCACAACAACCACCACCACCAGGACCTAATCCTGAACCTAATCCTGAACCTAATCCTGAACCTAATCCTGAACCTAATCCTGAACCTAATCCTGAACCTAATCCTGGACCTAATCCTGGACCTAATCCTGGACCTAATCCTGGACCTGGACCTGGACCGACAGATCCCAATGACCCGAATTATTTAAACAAAAATCCTGGCCCTCAATGGATGGAAATCAGACCAATATAACTTATTGATTCCAGCAAGCAGCATCTGCACCACTGGAAAAATCGGGTCCGTTGTGTGTAACTACGAAACTACCACAGGTATCACTGGCCTGACTTGAGCCTGATACCGGTGTTGCCGTCATTTTAAAGGTTGATGCAGTAGCGCTGTTAACGGCTAAAGTGTAATATCCTTCTGACGACAACGCCGCAGGCGGAGTCCCGCTCATGGAAACAGGTAAATTTGAAATTGATGATTCATAAGTTGGTTTGTGAGTCCTAATTTTTTCCTGTTCAATTTGCAGCATCAATAGTGAATTAATTGCATCAATCCGGCGAGACTTACGGACTGAGTCTGTATACGATGGATAAGCAACCATCGCCAAAATCCCGACAATTGCCATAGCAGCCATTAACTCGACAAGGGAAAATCCCACGATTTCTTTAAATTTATTTTTCATTTACTCAACGCTCAATATAAAAATATAAAATAGAATGACACATTTACTCATATCCATTTTTTTATCGACTTAGCAATAATTTTCTTTAGAATCTCCGCTCTTATCCTCTTCTCAACTGGATCCCTCGCTCAAAATATATGGGATCTTTAGATTCAATCTAATTAATGATCTATCAACAATTCATAACATTCTTCATTTTTATGTGGCAATCAATATTCACTTGATTTACCTTTGGCATTGAAAAATGATCAAACGAATAATTTAAACTAAATCTAAATTAGATTCTGCTCTACAATCCATTAAAAATTGTGAAAAATTGGTTTTAATAAAATGATGTATAAAAATAAAAACGTTGGTTTTACTTTACTAGAAATGCTACTAACAATATCCATAGTTGCCATCTTAGCGAGTGCTGCAAGCATTTTTATGGGCGATATTATTGACAAAAAAAGACTTGAGAATGCGGCATATCAAATATCTACCGACCTCAGACTCGCACAAAGTGAAGCAATAAAACAAAATAAAAAAATATATGTTTCCTTTAACTACAATTCTGATAACTGGTGTTATGGATTGAATGAAAACCAAAAATGCGATTGCTTGACAGACAAGCTTTGTCGCATCTCGGGGTTACAAAAAATTAAAACCAATGAAACCTTTAAAAATGTAACTTTGCAAAAAGCTCAATTCGCTGGTAAAAAGTCGTATACCGCTTTCGATCCTGTAAAAGGCTTTCCAATAGCGGATGGACTCAAAAACGGCAGCATTTGGTTAAAGTCAGAAAACGAATTACAAATGGCAATTGTCATTAATCGATTGGGGCGAATCCGTTTGTGCTCTCCTAATTTAAGTGACTATTCAAACAAATGCCCAACACCTCCAAAATGAGAATATACAAAAAACACTGCTATGGATTCACATTCATAGAATTAATCATCTCAAGCGCTGTTAGCGTCATAACAATAGCTAGTTTGATTTCTTTTTTTGGCAATTCCATATCTAATAACGTTGACACGTTAAAACAAATACATTTAAACCAACAGCTCAGGGTGTTAATCGATGTGATGGCAAGAGACATTCGTCGTGCAGGTTACTGGAGCTTGGCAGATGGATACAAACCTAATCCATTCATGAATGGCAGCGCTGCACTAACAATAAGTGATGACAAAACCTGTATAACGTATAGCTATGACAATAATAGCGGTGATCCAAATATAGTTCAGAAAAAAGATAAATTTGGATTCCGATTGCTAAAGGATTCCATTAAATTTCGACAAAATTCAGCCAGCTGTGACAAAACGAAAAACTGGATAACCATGAGCGAGAATGAAAACATAAAAATTAATAATTTGAATCTTGTTATCTCATCTAATTGTAAATTTCTTCAAGATCCCAAAGCAAATTGTCATATCGATGATAATATTTCAAAATCTATTTCTCACACCATTTCCATCCAAATCAATGGTGAACTAGCCCATGATAGCAATATTAAACAAGATATGACTCGAACGGTGGTCATTAGAAACTCCACAATTATTTAAGAAAATGAAAAAATCAAAACTAACAAACGGAAAAAATCAACAAGGCATTACGACAATAGTAATGGCCACAATGTTAATTCTGACAGTATCCATAATGTCCATATATACTGCTCAATCTGGAATTGTTGAGCAAAAAATTTCATCCAATTATTATAATCTAAATCAAGCATTTGAAGCCGCACAATCTGGGCTGGATATTGTAACCGACAACATATCGGTGGATTTATTTGATGACATAATAACTCATCACCCAAAATCAAACATTGCAACTGAAAGTGATTTCAATTTTGCGTTAAATAATTCATTGTTCAAGTTAAATAGTACAGAATCCACTAATACAATTGCTAGATTTCAGATTGAAGCAATTATGAATAATGAAAAACCTAACACAGTTACAGTTAATTCTTTTGGATTTTCTGAAGATAACGCCAGCGAGTTTGCCAACGTAAAGTTATCTCAAAAGCTAATTTTACTCCCACTAATACACTACCAACCACCCGCTTCTGTTATTGCTAAAAAATCCATATCAATTGGTGACAAAACCATTTTAGCGAATAATGACAGTCAATATTTAAACGCCGCATGGTCTGGCGGAAACATCAAAACAAACCTTGGTGGTAAAACAGCAAAAATTGACATAACGAGTTTCGATAAATCAAAGAGTGCAACATCTGGATTGTATGCTAAAGATAAAAAACTGCAGTCTATGACGAATAATGAATTTTTCGAATTATTCTTTGTTTCGTCAAAGTCAGAAATTAAAAAGAAAAGTCATGTCATATCCTGTACCGTCAATTGTAGCTTGAATGATATAGAGTTGGCTCGTAAAGATGGAAATTTACCAAATATAATTTGGGTTGACGCAAAAACAACAGAAGGAAAATCAAAATCACTGGTTTTGAATAAAGTCAGTAAAATAGGAAGTATAAAAAATCCGGTTTTATTAATCATTGATGGCGACTTGGTTTTGAATAATACAAATTTGACCATAACTGGGATAGTGTATACTACCCAATCCCTCGCACATGACACACCTAAAGCAAAAATTATCGGAAGTTATCTAACTGAAAAAAATCTCAAATCAAAAAACGATTTACAAATTCACTACTCGAATACTGTGTTAAGAAACCTAATTAGAAATACGAGTGAATTTGTTAAAATTGCAGGTAGCTGGAAAGATTTTTAATGTTATCTATGAAAACTTCAAAAGAAACAGGTATATCACTCATCGAAGTAATGATTGCATTGGTGATATTAAGCATTGGCTTTATCTCATTAGCAAAATTTCAAACAACCATATTTCATAACAATGTACTTGCCAAACAAAGAACACAAGCAACAATTCTTGCCCAAAACACGATAGAACGATTTCGTAATATCATAATTTCGAATAATTCCTTAGTCAATATATCAAGTGGTTCTGAAGGCATAAAGAGTGAAACAACTTTGTATGAACGAAGTTGGGAAATTACCATTTTATCAAGTGGCACAGTTAGTATAAAAGTCACTGTTACTTGGCCAGATATTTTTCACGGTGACGCCAATCAGAAGAATCCCCAAATCGTTTTATCATCATTAATTTCGAAGCAAGGCCATCATCTTTCTGGCTTACCTAAAAAAATTCAGGATTTTCCTCATCACAAACTAATTAGTGCCAATACGATAAAACCATAAAAATTTTCATCTTTTACTTGTTTTATTTAATGTTTTCAAGAGACTTGATTTTTACTTGCTATAATGAGTTAAAATATACCAACTAACATTTAATTCACTATTTTCGTTCAATAATGAACCAGGAATTTGCAAGTTATTTAACATATCACGAAAAAAAACAAAAAATGTACGACGTGCATATGATTGCAAAAAATATATTACTCTCAGGAAAAACATAATGACAGAAAGTATTTTAGTAACCGGCGGCGCTGGTTATATAGGAAGCCATGTTGTTCAACAACTGGGTATAGCAGGATTCAAAAATATTGTCGTTTTAGATAATCTCAGCAAAGGATTTCGAGAATCCGTTTTATATGGTGAGTTAATTGTTGGCGATACTGGCGATAAGAATTTAGTTTCCAAACTTTTAAAAGACTTCAATGTTACATCCGTTATGCACTTTGCAGCACATACTATCGTACCAGAATCAGTGGAAAATCCACTGAAGTATTATGCAAACAATACTTGTTCAACGCGTAATTTGCTAGAGTGCTGCCAATCACATGGTGTGAAGCATTTTATCTTTTCTTCCACTGCTGCAGTGTATGGCATTCCCGATCACGTACCTGTGAATGAGGAAACTCCAAAACAACCCATCAATCCATATGGCACGTCTAAATTAATGAGCGAGCTGATGTTAAACGACCTTGGTTCTGCATCAAATTTGCGCTTTGTCATATTGAGATATTTTAACGTCGCTGGTTGTGATCCTAAAAGTAATATTGGCCAATCAACACCCGAAGCAACCTTGTTGACAAAAGTTGCAGTGGAAGCTGCGCTGGGCATAAGAGAAAAAGTTGATATTTATGGCACCGACTATCCAACGCCGGATGGTACAGGTATTCGCGATTATATTCACGTTGAAGATCTTGCAGCAGCTCACCTTAATGCCTTAGATTATCTTGAGCAAGGCGGAGAATCTGTAACTTTAAACTGCGGTTACGGCCATGGTTATAGTGTAAGGGATGTGTTAAATGCTGTTGAAAAAGCCCATGGTGAATCACTTCAAGTGTTTGAAAAACCCCGTCGTGCCGGTGATCCGCCATCGCTGATTGCAGAAGCGAATAAAATTCGTGACTTGCTACATTGGCAACCAAAATATGATGATTTGGATGTTATTGTTAGTAGCGCATTGGAATGGGAAAAAATATTACTCAAGAAGCGTAGCCAATAAACTCTAGTTTATTCAGAAATATTAGCGTCTTTTAAAAGTGCTTTCACATACCTTGCAGGAATTGCGTAGGTGATGCCACTGGGTTTTTCTAACACAGTTTCTTTACTTTGTTTGATGAACACCTTGTTGATTACGCCAACAACTTCGCCAGTATCTGGATCGTATAAAGGGCTGCCGCTATTCCCAGGATATGCGGTTGCATCTAATTGATAAACGTCATATGGGTTTTGTAGACGCTTTATCATTGTAATATCCAAATCTTTTGTAGATGTCACTGGAATGGCAATTGGAGAAATTGCAGAAATGATTCCTCTGTGTGTTACCGGATATAGACCAAGCACAGCACCGATAGGAAATCCGGTAAAGGCAAATAATTCACCTTCTCTCACCGATCCAATATCACTGATTTTTAGAGCGGGCAATTCAAAGCTCACAATTTCTAATAATGCGAGATCATGAACTTTATCCACTTGCAACACTTGTGCTTTTCGAATTTTCGCATCTTTCCCCGCGCCTATAAAAACAGTTAATTCCTCGTTATTTTCAACATCTATATCATTCGGCAATACATGCGCATTGGTAACAACTGTTTTACCATCCGCAACAACAAAACCTGTCCCCAGCAAGTTTGCCGGAGGCCGTCTTGTTTTCATAAATGTCCCTACACCAACAATTGAAGGCTTTAGGGTAACTAAAGTATCGGCTAGTTGAGCATTGGCGGAAATGGGGGGAAAAAATGTTAGTGAAAATAAAAACAAATAAGTAAAGGAAAAAATTGACTTATTTTTTAACATTATAGCGATCCCCTTTTGTTGTACTTAAGTCAACTTTTACTTTATCCTTACTCCATCCATGAACTTTATCGTGCGCTTCAATAAAAATGACAGAAATGGTTTTGGGAACTTTTAAACGTTGAATACTGCGAGTAAAAGGTTGTTCATTTTCGTGAGGATGAAATAAAATTCGTTCACCTAATTGCTTACCACTATCAGTGACAACACGCCAAGCATCTGCATAGTGATCCCATCCAGTATCATTATGTTCTAATGTGGTATTTATTTTCCAATCACTTCCCATCTTAATTAATTCAACGTGTTTTATTGTCACTTCATTGGCAAAAATATTCATCGAACAACAAATCATAAAAAATAAGGCGATTGAATATCTCATTGTAATCCTTCCCAAGAGTTAGGTTTAATATTATCTATTTCAAACGACAACAAATTGAATTAAAAGCAAAACAATTGCACCATAAATTCCGGCTAGTACATCATCCATCATAATACCTAAACCACCTTGCATTTTCGCATCGAGAAGATTAATTGGCCAAGGCTTCCATATATCAAAAAGTCGAAATAAGCCAAAACCCAATATCACCCAATACCATTGGGGTGGTGTTGCAGTCATTGTTATAAGATAACCAACAACTTCATCCCACACGATACTACCATGATCATGTACTCCTAAATAATCGCTATATTTTTGGCTTGCCCAAATACCAATAACTAATAAGATAAATGTGACGAATATATAAATTAATAATGACAGGTCTGCCATTAATAAAAAGATAGGAATTGCTAAAATTGTCCCAAAAGTACCCGGTGCTTTTGGCAACTTCCCGCTACCAAATCCGAGTGATATCCATTTAGCAATAAACAAGCTTAGGTTAGCTGAATTCATATTTGTTATTTAAATTTGGATTGAAGAGAACATCTTAACTAAAATGATTATACCCTTTTACCTGAGAATCATATACTTCGCCATTATTAAACAAACTCAGCTTATTATCGAGTGTAATCTCTCCAATTTTTGTAACCAACAAAGGTATTTGCTTAATCTTACTTAGAAATGCGGCTTCTTTCTCTTTAGCAATGACAAGGCACAATTCATAATCATCTCCACCAGAAATGGCATAGTCACAAATATTATCCGCTTTGTTCACCTGTTGATAAGCGGTGCTCAGAGGAAGAAGCCTAGTTTCAATCGTCGCACCCACATTGCTCGCGTCTAATATATGCTGTAAATCCGCTAACAATCCATCTGAAATATCGATTGCAGCATTTACATATTCGCACAATTCGATTGCCTCATTTATACGAGGTTCCGGTCGATTTAATCGTTTACGTAAGTATGAAAGATGGTCCTCAGCATTCGATATTTTTTTAGAATATGTTTGCAAACCCAGTGCGGCATCTCCCAAATATCCCGTAACATACACTTTATCTCCAACTTGAGCACGACTTCTGCTAGTTACACATTTGTTTTCTACTAGACCAATAATTTGTACTGTGAGGCTAAGTGCACCACTTGTCGTATCACCACCAATTAATTGCACATTATAGCGATTTGCTAAGTCAGAAAATCCATCTGCAAAGTCACGCAACCATTTTTCGTCTTCATTATTTAGTGTGATAGCAAGTGTCGCCCAGCAAGGTCGAGCTGCCATAGCAGCCATATCACTAAGATTGACTGCAAGGGATTTCCAACCAATATCATAAGCGCTTGTAAATGCAGGAAAGTGGGTTCCGCTAATTAAGGTATCAACAGAAACTGCTAGTTGAGAATTTTTGGGAATTGATAGAATTGCGGCATCGTCACCAATACCGAGTTTCACATCGCTGCGTATTTCAGTTATGTTTGCAAAATATTTTTCAATAATCGAAAACTCAGACATACGTAGACAAATTTATTGTTTTCGAGCGGATATTTCGACTTGCCGTGTTTCTGCTGCAATTTGATCAAGTACACTATTAACAAATTTATGCCCCTGATCAGCACCAAATTGTTTGGTCAATTCAACTGCTTCATTTATGACAACTCGATAAGGAATATCCAAACAATGTATTAATTCATAAACACCCATACGTAAAATGGACAACTCGACAGGATTGACTTCTTCCATTTTACGATCAACTTTAGCCGTAATCTTCTCATCAAGTTTATCTACAGTGGCAGGGATTCCATGTAACAACCGACTAAAATACTCAAAATCGATATTTGAATTTTGCCTTTCTAATCGAAATTGTGTTTCAATATCGGATATATTATGTTTTGCAATTTGCCATTGATAAAGCGCTTGTATAACCGCTTTTCTTGCCTGACTACGCTCCCGGCTCATAATTTTTTTCCAACATCACAATAGTTAAACTTCGAAAATATTTTATTTTTTAATTTCGCTTTGTGTTTGAAACAATTGAATAACGTTATCATTCCTCAAACTGCTTTAATGCATTCACAATCTCGATAGCAGACATAGCAGCTTCAGCCCCTTTGTTACCCGCTTTTGTACCGGCTCTTTCAATAGCCTGCTCTATCGTATCCACAGTCAACACACCAAACGATACTGGAACTTCAAATTGTAAGGAAACTTGTGAAATTCCTTTAACACATTCTCCCGCCACATAATCAAAATGTGGTGTGCCTCCACGAATGACGGCACCCAACACAATTATGACATCAAATTTATTAGATTTTGCCATACGTTGTACAGCAACAGGTAATTCAAACGCACCGGGAACTTTTAGTATCGTCAGGTTATTTTCGGACGCGCCGTGACGAAGCAATACATCTTGCGCGCCACTTAATAATGGTTCCGTTATAAAACTATTAAATCGACTCACCGCGATGCCAAACCGTATACCACTTGCGGTTAGCTGCCCTTCAATCACTCTAATATTATTCATTCCAATTCCTAAATTTAGTCTATAGAAACATACTCTGTCACTTCTAATTCAAATCCGGCTAATGCGTGTAAACGTTTTGGAGCACCAATTATACGCATTTTTTTTACGCCTAAATCCAACAAAATTTGCGCACCTAATCCAAATGTTCGCAAATCAGTTAAGGATTCTCGATCAGGCATTTCCTTGCCTTCATCTTGTTTTTGATAATGCTGAATGCGGCTAATAAGAGATTCCGCACTTTCCGGCTTGGAAAGTACCACCAAGACACCAACCCCTTCATCACTAATGACCTTCATTGCTTTGCGCACGGGCAAAGGAAATCCATCTCGTAATCCACCCATCACATCACTTAATACATCATGCATATGTACCCTAACGAGGGTCGGCAAATCTGATTGCAATTCACCTATTGTTAGTGCTAAATGAACATGATTTTCTATCATGTCTCTAAATGCCACCAAGGTAAAATCACCATATTCAGTAGGCAAAACACATTCCGCAACTCGTTCAACTGTTTTTTCATTACTAATTCTATAATGAATTAGTTCCGCAATTGTGCCCATTTTCAAACCATGCTCTTCCGCAAACAATTCCAGGTCGGGTCGACGAGCCATACTGCCATCTGAATTTAGAATTTCGACTATTACCGCTGCGGGCTCCAAACCTGCCAATCGTGCTAAATCACACCCTGCTTCGGTGTGTCCTGCTCGACTCAACACGCCACCGGGATGAGCGATAAGTGGAAACACATGACCCGGCTGCACCAAATCTTCCGGCTTGGCATCATTTGCAACCGCTTTTCTAATTGTCATTGCCCTATCAGCTGCAGAAATTCCGGTGGTTACTCCTTCAGCCGCTTCGATAGAGACGGTAAATTTAGTCCCATGCAAGTCATTAACTTTGTTCACCATCAACGGTAGGCGTAATTGTTTACAACGTTCTTGAGTCAATGGTAGGCACACAAGGCCTCTTCCAAATTTTGCCATGAAATTGATATCTTCTGGTCGCACCCATTGTGCCGCCATAATAAGATCGCCTTCATTTTCTCTATCTTCATCATCTAGTAATACAACCATCTTACCTTGCTGTATATCTCGTATAATGTCTTCTATTGGCGAAAATTCCATAAGCTATTTTATAAACCCGTTTTCCATTAAAAATTGTTTATTTATTTTTGAATCTTGATTTTCTTTAGTCAACAAACGTTCAATGTATCTTGCAATTAAATCAACTTCTACATTCACTCTATCCCCAATCTTCAAGTTTTTCATGTTAGTCGCTTGCAAAGTGTGTGGCACTATATTGACAAAGACCAAGGATTCTTGAATTTCGTTGACAGTAAGACTAATGCCATCAATACAAATAGATCCTTTTTTTGCAATGTAATGATTTATTTCCGTTGGCACATTGATTTTGTAGCGAACGGAAATTCCGTCATTCTTAACATCGACAACTGTACCAACACCGTCAACATGCCCAGAAACCATATGCCCGCCTAAAGGAGTTGACAGTGTTAAGGCTGGCTCCAAATTGACTATTTGATTCAACTGTAAATATTTAAATGTTGTTTTTTCCAATGTTTCATTTGACACATCGGCATAGAATGAGTTGTCCAAAAATTTCACGGCAGTTAAACACACTCCATTTACTGAAACACTGTCACCAATCGCCAGTTTCTGTCTATTCAAACTTCCGATTTCTATTTGAAATTGGCAATCTGTACTATTTTTTTGAATATTAACTATTTTTCCTATCGCTTGAATAATTCCAGTAAACATAATTAATGAACATCCATCTTTGGAATATATGTTAACCGCAAATCATTTCCAACTTTACGAAAATCTTCAAGCTGTAAAGAAATCTTATCATTCATTTGATTCAACATTGACGTTTCAAACATTCTTTTTGTTTGACTTCCCATAATACTTGATGCGACATAAACAACAATTTCATCGACCAATCCTGCCATTAATAATGCGCCATTTAATTTTTCACCCGATTCAACTAAAACATGATTGATTTCTCGTTTAGCTAATTCTGTGAATAGCGCCTCTAAATCTATTTTACCTTGATTGATTGGAAACGTTTTGACTTCTACATTACTTTTAAATTCGAGATTGTTATCTGTGGGAAGCGTTGCCAATAAGACATTACCGTCTTCATTAAAAATTTGATATTGATTGTCCAGTTTTGATTGACTATCGATAACAATTCGTAAAGGTTGCTTTGCAATGTCTTTATATTCAGATAATCTCACGGTTAATCGGGGGTCATCAGATATCACTGTACCACTTCCAGTCAGAATAGCATCACAACTTGCACGCATTTTTTGTACATCTTTTCTCGCACTTTCACCAGTTATCCATTGACTTTCTCCACTCGACATTGCTGTGCATCCGTCAATACTGGCAGCAATTTTTAACTGCACCCAGGGTTTATTTTCTTGCATGCGCTTCACAAAACCCTTGTTTAATTGCTTAGCTTGATCTTCCAACAATCCTGAAAACACACTTGTTCCTGCCGTTTCAAGTTTCTTAATTCCATTCCCTCTCATTTTGGGGTTAGGATCCAACATTGCAATTATCACCTTCGAAACTTTGCTGGCTATGACAGCTTCTGTACAAGCTCCCGTCCTGCCAATATGACAACACGGTTCTAGAGTAACATACATCGTTGCATTTTCTAGCGCTATTGCACACTGCCTCAATGCATTAATTTCTGCATGCGGTTTACCTGCACTCTCGTGATATCCTTCAGCAACTATTTTATTATCTTGAACGATGATACAGCCAACGCGAGGATTTGGATGAGGATTAACTAACGGCGTTTTCGCTAATTGAATAGCACGGGCCATGTATCGATAATCGTCTTCGGTATATGTCATTATTTCTTTGAAGGTTTTTCATCGGGTAATAACGGGATTTGTCGTAATTGATCTGATACCGATAACTGTTTTTCCAGCCGGTCTATCTCTTCTCTAAATGCCTGCACATCTTGGAAACTCCGATAAACCGATGCATATCTAACATAAGCAACATCATCTAAGCTTCGCAATTCATCCATCACTAAATTACCCAACAATTCGCTTGAAACTTCTCTATCTCCGGTCGATCTTAACTTTCGTTTTATATGATTTATTGCTGCTTCAACTTCTTCTGTTTTAACTGGTCTCTTTTCTAATGCTTTTTGAAAACTCGCACTCAGTTTTTCTTCGTCAAATGGCATTCGAGAACCATCGCGTTTAACAATTCTCGGCATAACCAATTCTGCAGATTCATAGGTAGTGTATCGTTCCTGACAGGACAAACATTCACGCCGGCGCCTTACCATATCTCCATCATTGGATAACCGAGAGTCAATCACTTTAGTATCCATCTCACCACAAAAAGGACATCGCATTTACGATCCTCTTTGCATAATGTGATAGACACTATTCAAAATATTTGTCTTTAATCGCTATAAACGGGAAAGTTTTTACACAATGTCAAAACGCTAGATTTAATACTATTGATGGTATCTTGATTTTGTAAATCATCCAAAATATCACAAATCCAGTTTGCAACTTGCGTTATTTCCGTTTCTTTAAAACCACGTGTCGTTGCGGCTGGCGTACCAAGGCGTAATCCACTTGTAACAAATGGTGATTGTGGATCATCAGGAACTGCATTTTTATTCGTGGTGATGTTAGCACTGTGTAACGCAGCTTCTGCTTCTTTTCCCGTTAATCCCTTATTTCGTAAATCAACCAAGATAAGATGGTTATCAGTTCCATTGGATAAAACTTGGTATCCACGGTCCTGTAGACACGTTGCCATGGCGCGTGCATTTTTAATTACTTGCGCTTGATAGGTTTTGAATTCAGGCTCTAATGCTTCTTTAAAAGCGACAGCTTTTGCAGCAATAACATGCATCAAAGGTCCACCTTGTGTACCAGGGAAAACTAAGGAATTTAATTTTTTTTCAATATCGGGATTTGATTTCGCCAATATCATTCCACCACGGGGACCACGTAACGTTTTGTGCGTAGTCGTTGTTGTTATGTCGGCGATTTGCACTGGACTGGGATATTCTCCAGCCGCAATTAATCCTGCAACATGGGCCATGTCAACCATTAAATAAGCGCCGATTTTATCGGCAATGTCTCGAAATCGCTGCCAATCCACAACCCGAGAATAGGCACTGAATCCAGCCACAATCATTTTTGGCTTATGCTCTACTGCCAAATTCTCTACTTGATTATAATCAATTTCACCGGAATCTGATTTCACCCCGTACTGAATAGCATTAAATAACTTACCTGAAGAACTGACTTTTGCACCATGTGTTAAGTGTCCGCCGTGCGCCAAGCTCATACCCAATAATGTATCTCCCGGTTGCAACAGTGCTAAATATACCGCCGCATTCGCTTGCGATCCGGAATGCGGTTGTACATTTGCGTAATCTGCTCCAAATAATTCTTTTGCACGATCTATCGCCAATTGTTCTGCAATATCCACATTTTCGCACCCACCATAATAGCGTTTGTGTGGATAGCCTTCGGCATATTTATTGGTCAATACAGTGCCTTGCGCTTGCATCACTCTTGGACTAGCGTAATTTTCCGAAGCGATTAATTCTATGTGTTCTTCTTGCCTTTTTTCTTCTTTTTGAATAGCACTCCATAACTCTGAATCAAAATCAGCAATATTCATTTGCTTGGAAAACATTCCACTTTCTCCACTCATTTAACGGTAAGTTTAATAATCAGGATGATTAATATTAATAAAAAGGGACTTAATTATAACCGAGAATTGTAGGAACTACCATTCAACTGTGATAACAACTGAATCTTGATATTGGCCTGGCCGTACATTTTGTCGTGGAAGAATTCGACCAAACACAGGGATATTTATGGGCACATTTCCCGCAGTTCCTTGATAAAAAAGAGTCGATGCGGTTCCTTCACCCCAAATTTGGCTATGGGATGAATCAAGATACAAATTATAAAATAGTGGTGTTTGTGTTTCTGTCGATATTAGGCGCCTCTGGAAAAAATCTCCTTGCGAATTTCCGGCACTTAGCTTCACTGCAAAGGGTGTCGACTGATCACAGAATACACTAATATTGGTAGTTGAATCCACTTTTCCAAGCGATAAAAAATTGTATGGTGGAAAATGCATACTTCCAGTGCTAACTGTACAATTTATAGCATAACAAGTACTTGATGCCATGATTAAGCAAAAAAACAGGATAGTTAAAATTACTTTCATCTGATCTTATACCCCTTTTTTTACATAATTTATCTGTAAATTTCTATGTCTCATTCTTTGTAAAATTTTAAAATATATTGCTAGCGCGCATTTCTCACAGGATTCGCGGGCTAGGTGTCTTTCATTTTACAAACAAACTTACCAAGCTCAACTAAAATTTCTTTGCTTTTAGGAATTTTCATTTTGAATAAACAACTTTCGCTTTCAAGTCGAACCTCACCAACATATACACCCGGCTCAAGATTCTCAAAATAAAATTCTCCTCCTCGTCCAATAATCGTGTCAAATGTTGCGTTTTTCTTTCTTAAACTAAAACTGGCAAAATCTGCAGTTTTCTTTATTTTATTTTTTAATATTGACATATAACCAACAAATCCCTGGAACCGCTCAATATCAAAATTGGCAACGCTACCGGTTCTATATTTGGGTGATACAAGTTTTGATGCTGTTTTAACTGAGATATCGACTGGAATATCTTCAGCTTCTATGGAAATACGATTGTCTGCATAAGAGAACAATGAAGGAACTATCAATTCTCCGTTATTTGTACTACCAACCAATTCACTATTATAAAACACTTTAACATCATCCAAATCGCCAACCTTTGCTAAACCAAAACTATCCCTAATGGGCCGGGTAACATAAAAACCATTGTTAATAAATGCAAACGAACTTGAAGCTTGCGATCGATAGGAATGGTGTTCATTTCGTTTTGAATAATCACCCGTTAAATCGATATATTTATTTTTAACTGTTAAAGAACCGTCATAAGATAAATCTTTTTCTCGATTTCCAGTAGAATCAACATCATCATTTTGAGTCAATCTTGCCCGTCCACCAAAACCCACACCGACTGGTATAGCTTTTTGAATATAGGCACTTGTATCTCTTGAACCTTGAAAGTCTTGATAGGATGAATTAACAGAAACCTGTTTTCCTAAACTTGAATTTATGCTGACAAAAAATGAATCTGCGGTTCCGTTTTCGCTAATTGATCGAGTACCTCTAAATAGCAAGGACGTTCGTTTTGCTACTCTTAAGCTGTAAATTAAACTCCATTGTTTATCAATTTCATGAGTTTGATTTTTTTGTGTATCAGTAAGGGAATAATTTAACGATAATGAACCCAAACTAAAACCATGCAATCCAACACCAAAAGAGTGATTGTGTTTAGGTTCAGAAACTTTAGTTAGAGTAGAATAATTTGCAGTATTTGCACGATAACCGTATCGCCAATGCACATATTTTGACGTAAAAGCATATCTCGTTAAATAGGCACTACCCGTTTCACCATTATATTCGCTTAGAGCAGAAATAAACTCAAATTCACCAAGGAAACCCAACAAAACATTAACTGAGGCACCTGCATTTTTTATTTTCTCAGACATCTCAAAACTATATCCCGCTGTAAAAAAACGAGAAAATCCATATCGATGAAAACCAATCGCACTCGGATTACTCTCATAACTTGGATTGGGCACAAGAATGCTATCACGACGAAATCCCACATTATAACTAAAATCATGTAGTCCTGACTTTAACATTCTTGTTGAAACATAGTATGGTACTCTTGTTTTCGTTTTACGTCCGAATGCATCTTCCACTTCCATTGTTACAATACCCGCGCCAAATAAATTGGGTAAATTACTAATTTCAAATTCGCCTGGCGGCAATAATTCACTTTTAATCAACGCATCATTAACGTATAAATTTACCTTTGATGGCGTTGATAACACACCCCCTACATTTGCACCGGGATACTTGGTAAAGTAGGTCGCCATATCAAATTTTTTAGTAAAACTTAAACCAAGAAAAGTACCGCTGCCGCCCAAATTACCACCCCTTGCAATAAAATCTCCTACGACTAATCGATTTAATCGGCCTGGAAAATCACGAGTGACATTCGTTAGTCCTCTAACCCACTCCTGCCTAGTTTCATCTCTATGAAAACTAAAAGTAGATTGAAATACTAAATCATGCGCACTGATAACACCCTCTAATGGAACATCATATGACGTCACTCCCTCCCGGTCCTCGCCACTTGTAATTAATGAAAAGTTGAGATACGCGCTCTCGATACCCAAAGGGTTTTTTCTAATAAATTGATTTTGCGATAGATCGAGAGATGTTTTTTTTAAAAGAGCCGTATCCGCGGTGAGAACCAAAGTCAGCGCTTTCTCATCCATTCGATACTGCACGCGAGATTTGATTTCATTTAGAGAAATGTATCTAACGCCATTGACATTATTTGTGAAACCCCGAATATTTAGCCCTATGGCTTTAATATCTTCAACACTAACCAAAATGTCATCATTATCTGCCAACAGAACAAAATACTCGCCTTTATCAACGGTATTTAACAGAATTTTAAGCGGGATTAGCTCTTCAGCAAAGAGCTTATGGGGGCTAAAGATTAAAAATAGAACAATAAGAACCCTGAAATAGACGGTTCTATTTCGGCATTCGGTCACTGAGATAAATTGGGTGTCTTGTTCTCTAATGATTCAACCATAACACATTCAGAATGATTTACTTTTTGCGATTGCTTGAATACTTTATTGGCAGCTTCAACATCAAACTTTAATGATTCTGCTCGGCCACATGGCTCTTCTGGTAAGGTTACGGGAAACGGTTTCGATGATTGCGGCAAGACATACCATCCATTACCCGTTTCACTAAATAGTTCTTTGTCCCCACTACTCATTCCTTTCACCGCAATTGAACTCACAACCATGTGCTTGGTACCTTTATTTTCCATATGCACATAAACTTTCCCGTTTTTCATAACCGTTTTTGTGAGATTTGGGATAGGATTGCTATTTTTTGCAAGAACAAATATAGGCACACTAAAACGCAATGCAAAACTCAACGCCCCATTTAGCTCACTACGTTCCGGCAATTCTTGTGCAAACAACCGATAAGATTTTTCTGTTTTTGAAGCTGGCTTGCCACGATAGCCAATTCTAACTATCCGTTCTTCACCAACTGCGACTTTAACAATTTTTGGAAAATATACAATATCGCGAGTCGGTTTATACTGATCATCTCCTTGATCATCTTGCAGCCACAGAGCACTTTCTAGCTGCACTGTCACCGCTTTTTCACCTGTGTTTGTAATTTTAAAGAGTATTGTTTTCTTTTTTTGATCAAGGTTTAACTTAAGTGGGAAAACTTTAAATGCTCCCGCATGAACTGGAAGCACTGAATTGATAAAAAATAACAATAAACACGTACTCAAAATCCTGATGAGAACCGGCACGATTCCTCCCATGAAAGCGTTAGCGATTAGCGCTCTCTATTATTTAACTACAAGGGAATATAATCAATAACTATTTTCGCAGGACAATAAAAAACCGGGGAGATTCTCATCCCCCCGGTTTTTTATTATTACTTAAAATGCGACTGTTACTGTTACGGTATCGGTGTAAACACCAGGTGCTGCGGTTTGGTTAGAAAACACCAACGCATCAACTGTGAAAGACTCCGGCGCACCAACACCAACACTAGACACAGGATCACCTGTATATGTATCAGTCACACCACTATCACCCCATTCAGCTGTTCCATATGCTAAGCGGTACGGTAAGGTGTTACCAACATCATCAGCCATGTATCGATTTGCACCGTCAGAGTGTAAACCTGCATCTAATGCGATAGCGTATGGTACGCCTGCATTACATGACACTGTAATCTCGCCTGATGTATTGATCTGGTTGCCATCGTAAGCACCAAAATCAATAGGAGACACATCAACTGAACACGCTGAAACAACCGTCGCCATAATATCTAACGGTGCGGTGGATGCTGCTTGTGTAGTTGAGATTGTTGGTAAAATAAGCCCTGCAGACAGTAAAGAAAGGGCTAAGAAACGCTTATCCATGTTTTACTCCTTAATAGTTATAAAACAAGTAATCAATACAACACTTCCCACAGATTGATTATTTGTTGATTTAGAATATTACTACTCCCCACTGCTAATTACAGTTCATAAACCGCTTTTTCACAAGATGAATTATCAAAAATTGAGTAATAAATCATCTGGCTTTGATCTAAACCACTCCATGTGGCCGAAAAACACGGAACATAAACCTGAAAACTCAGTAAGTTAGCAACACTTTTTGAAAGAAAAATTTCCCTCGAAACCGAAAAAACTCTATTATTTTTGTTGTTCAATCAGTCAATAATCTATTTTAATTATTTGTAATTTGTTGACAGACATACCTTCCCATACCTAACTTAAACAAGGATTACAAACATTGTTTATAAATAATTAATTACAACAGAATGTTAGATACTATTTTAGGCAAACTTAAACGGATATAAATATTCCATTTCAATCATTACGGAAAAGGTAAAATGGACGCAATATACACAAATTTCCTCACCCAGCTACCCATTTTCGGCGGCATCAACAGTTCACTTATCGAGCTAATTGAAATAAATTCAAATTTAATCTGTAAAGAAAAAGATGACGCTTTTTTCCGCGAAGATGAGTTAGCCGACAGTCTGTTTGTTCTATTGAAGGGACAAGTAGTCGTATACAAATTATGGGAAAAGGAAAATCACCGAATTGCAGAGCTGAATGAAGGCGATTGTTTTGGCGAAATGGCAATAATTGATCACTGCCCTAGAAGTGCAAGCGTCATTGCAAATGCCCCAAGTACAGCAATGGAAATATCCGTCACTTGTTTTGATAAGCTGTATCATGAAGATGTAAAACAATACGCGCTTTTTCAAATGAATATGGCTAGAGAAGTCAGTAGACGCTTAAGAGAAGCCAACGAACATCTCTTCCAGTCACAGTTTTTAAGCTCCGCACTGCCGCCAGTGAAAATTAAACTATTTTAGTCCTGGCTACAATATTAAACTTGTTCGATGCGGTATCAATTAGACTTGGAATATTTTTCTTCAATCCATTCTTCTCCAAAACTAATTCAACCAAAAAGGATTATTGATTAAAAATGTGTGGAAGAATAAATGTTAGTGATCATGCTGGCGTTCAGGAATTACTAGATTTCTTGGAAATTCCTTTATTTCCCTCTTCATTACCCCCAAGATTTAACATTGCTCCAGGCGCTACCTTACCGACCATAGTGAATAATGAAGGGCGTTTAGAATGCAATCCGATGTCTTGGGGAATAGTGCCACGCTGGGCAAAGCCAGATACCTTCTCTCGACCGCTAATTAATGCTCGTGCAGAAACTATATGGGAAAAACCATCTTTTAAATCGTTAGTAAAATCATTCAGAGCAATAATTCCAATAAATGGTTTCTACGAATGGCAGCGTCAAAATAAGCTTAAAGTTCCTTATTATATTTCAGCAAGCAATTCTAACGTTCTTGCACTAGGAGGAATTTTTAATATATCGAATGATGGCGAATTGCAATGTTGTATCATTACAACCGAAGCGAATACCAAAATGGAAAAAGTACATAATCGCATGCCAGTCATAATAACGAGAGATAATATTAAAGAATGGTTGGCAACAGAGAACAAAAACACATTAAATAACTACATGCAACCAATCCTTGATGATCTCATAAATATTCAACAAGTCACGCCATACGTGAATAATGCAAAAAATGATGGAGAAAAATGTATTGAGGTCGTATAACATACTAACAATTGATTTAATCTAACCCAGTATTAATTTGATTTACATATTTTTTGTTAGCTGATCACACATTGACTGTTAACTCTGTCACATGAATTCTATGATATTCATTACACTGAAATTTAAAATGTGATGACCTTCTAATTCTCCCTGTGAATATCCCTCCAAGAAACTAACAAGCTCCTATAAATTCCCAATCTCGAATCGATAACGTATCCGAGACAACAAAGCGATTATCACTTAGCATTGTTGTCAACCCTAACGACAGAGACAAACGAGGTGATTAACATGAAAGAAGCTATTTTAAATTTCCTAAAAGACGAAGAAGGTTTAACAATGATTGAGTATGCAGTAGCTGGTGGCATGATTACATTAGGTGCTGTTGGCGCGTTCAAAACATTAGGAACTAATGTTGGAACAAAAGTCGCTGCAATCGACACTGCAATGAGTAACTAAAAAAGACAATAAAAACACATTAAAAAGTGGGTAACATTGTTACCCACTTATTTTTAACAATAACGGAGAAAACAATATCATGACAGATTCAATGGCTCCATTGTTCATGATAGCGGTGATACTGGTGCTCGCCACTCATGCAGATATTAAAGAGCACAAAATACCCAACGTGTTAAGCATAGGCGGAATTTTTATTGGCATTTGTATGATGTCATATTTCGAAGGGTTCACTGGTTTTTTAAATAGTTTAAAAGGAATGGGCGTAGGCTTTTTCCTTTTCATGCCATTCTATATATTAAAAGGGATGGCTGCCGGAGACGTAAAGTTAATGGCAGCAGTAGGTGCATTTCTTGGCCCAGAAATCACATTAGCTTGTGTTGCATTTTCACTATTAAGTGGGACCGTGCTTGCCATAATTTATATAGTCGCAAAAGGAAGCACTCAACTAACAATGTCTCGCTACTTACAAATGGCAAAAGTCTATGGTTATACCCATCAATTTGTATATTTAAAACCAACAGAAAAAGACGTTGGTAGTGATCGCTTCCCATATGCTAGCGCTATTATGGTTGGAACCCTATTGGGTTTACTCTGGGTTGCATAAGTGGTTCAAGAACGGATACTGAGAGACTAATACCATGCATACCAATAGAACAAAGTTAATGTTAATGATGGCGGTTGTGCTTGCGCTATTTGCATCATGGATTGCCTACACATGGGTTCAAAAGCGCGGAGGTCAAGCCGTTGCAGAAGCTAAAGTTGCCACAGAGACCGTAGTCGTTGCAAATGTTGAGATTCCTTATGGACAAAAACTAGAAGCACCTCAGCTCAAGGTCATTGAATGGCCAAAAAATCTAGTACCCGAAGGTGCATTTAAAGATATAAAAACGGCCGAAGGCAAAGTGGCAAGTCGAACAATTTTTCCAGACGATATTATTACCGCTAAACGTGTAGCGGACCATCTTGGCGGAAGTCATTTGGCAGCATTAATCGACGACAAGAAACGCGCCATCACAGTTCGAGTAGACGATGTAATTGGTGTAGGCGGATTTTTATTACCAGGAAATCATGTTGACGTTATCGGTGTCCGTCGAATTACAGGATCCAATGAAGTCATTGCTAAAACGGTCATGAAAGACGTCATCGTCTTAGCAGTTGATCAGGAGATTAAACCCGATGTCGATCAGCCCAAAGTCGTTCGTGCTGTTACATTAGAAATGTTACCAAGTAGCGCGTTAAAGGTAGTAAAAGCAGCAAATGAAGGGAAAATTCATTTACTATTACGCAATCCCGCAACCAAAATTGTGAAAAAGAAAACTCGGACTAAAAAAGTTGTGTACCGCAAACCTGTCAAAAAACAAAAAAAATTAACCTATAACGTAAATGTCATTCGTGGAACTGAGCGAACAAACGTTAAGCCTAAATCCTAATTGATGTATTAAGTGGAAGTAAATTAAATGGAATTTTTAGAACGTAAAAGTTTAATTCGAAAAAACTCAGTATGGGCAATAGCATTGCTACTGTCTTTGTCATCACTTTCTGCTTATGCTGAAGTTTACGATATGGTGTTTGGTAAAGCCATCACTAGCATGGACGTCCCAGTCAATCAATCTCGCATCATGGTATTTGATGAAAGCATTGAAAATGTTTCCGTCGGTAATCCAAATGTAGCAGATATTGTCATCCTAGAATCCAGAAAATTATATATATTGGGAAAAAGCTTAGGCTCAACAAACATTGTTGTGTGGGGAAAAGCAAGCAATACACGACAATATACCACATTAAAAGTTAACATCGTTCATGACGTTGATGCATTGAAACATCACTTACACGAACTATTTCCAAATGAAAAACCCGAAATTCGGTCTGCACAAGGCGCAATTATATTAAGTGGGGATGTTTCAAGTATCTCTAAAGTTGAAGCGATCGTATCTCTCGCAAAACAATTCGTCAGCAATGCTGAAAAACATGATGAGGCACCAAAATCTTCTGGTGAAACCAAGTCTGATAAGCAACAAAAAGTCATTAACTTAATGCAAGTTGGTGGACCTCATCAAGTTATGTTGGAAGTTAAAATCGCTGAAGTTTCACGAAATGTATTAAAACAATTAGGTGTTAATCTTGCTGCATTCAGTCCAGGACGTCCTTTAAAACTCGGCGCGGTTAACGGTGGCAGCAGCTTTCCAAATGCACTTAATCGTAACAATGAGTCCGTTCCCCTATTTCCCAATGATCAAGCTTGGTCAAATCAAAATGATTCTGTCATCGGACCTGCAGTCCAAGAATTTAGTCCAACATTACCCACTATCAGCGCAGCTGGCTTGTTCGCAAGCTTCTTAACTGGAAGCTCTTATTTCAATCTTGTAATAGATGCGTCGAAAAATAATGGCCTTGCAAAAATTTTGGCAGAACCCACATTAACATCATTAAGTGGTGAAACCGCAGAATTTTTATCGGGCGGCGAATTTCCAGTACCTATGTGGAGTGGCAAAGACGATCAAGTATCCGTAATTTTCAAACGCTTTGGTATTCAAGTAAAAATGTTACCAACAGTACTTAATTCTAAACGAATTAATTTGCACTTGGATATCGGCGTTAGTGAACTATCTGATTCTGCAAACATAAATTTTGGAATACCTAATTCGACAGTATCTTATGCAATTCCATCGCTTTCAACCAGGAGCACAAACTCCACGGTTGAATTAATGGACGGACAAACCATTGGTGTCGCAGGTTTGATTAGCGACAAAATGCGTGAATCTATCAATAAGTTTCCAGGACTTGGTGATATACCAGTATTAGGCGCACTATTTCGGAGTCAATCCTATCGAAAAGATCAAACAGAACTCGTTATGTTTGTCACTGCACATTTAGCGAAAACTATCGACCCAAATGCTATACGACTACCGACAGATGCGTTTAAAGCACCTTCGGATGCTGATTTCTTTTTGCGAGGAAAAATGACTCAAACATCCAATACTGATGACACAATCATCGGCACTGAATTAAACAGTGGCGGAACACCCACAAATCCAAAACAACCCACACCCAACTATCCAGATGATTCGAAAGGACCTACTTTTGGTCATCAAATATGAGATTAATTAAATGAATAAACTAAGCAAATTTTGTCTTTTATTTTTAATACTAATTTTTGTGAATGCCTGCACATCAAAACCGGTGAAGGAACACGAGCAATTCGGCTTTACTGTCCGAAACATGATTAAGCAACAGACATTTAATCCAGACACGCTTCTTAGTCCGCCATCGGAACAAATTGTTGGCTTGGATAGTACCAAAGCTACCACAGATCGAGAACGCGCTTATTGGAACAGGAAGAATCTCAAGGACACGGTCAAGGAGACTGATAGATTCAAGGAAAATTAGTTTAGTCATATAAATTCGGTAGAAACATATGAATAGATCTAAACACATTAAACGTAGCATTTTTTGCGGTTTGAGCAGAACAATAAAGAATCAAAAAGGTTCAGTCGTTCCGCTACTCGCTGCATCACTTGTCGCTATGCTAGGAATGACTGGTATGGTAGTCGATAGTGGTCATGTTTTTGTTGCAAAAACACGTCTTCAAAATGCAATTGACGCAACAGCATTGAGCGCAGCTAAAACACTGGATGAAACTGGAAATCAAAATCTATCTCGTTTTGTTGCGAGAAAATTATTCAATGAAAATCTGGAACTCGACGGGTTTACAGAACTACGTGACTTGGGTTTAGATGCAACCGATTTGACAATCCAGTTCTCCAACACTCGAAATCCATTTATCTCAAACCCAGCAGCTACTCGATACGCCCGAGTTCGTTTAAATCGAGGGCAGCTAGAATTACAAACAATTTTTATGAATCTACTTGGAGTAGAAAAAATTGATCTTGCCGTAAGTGCTGTTGCCGGTCCTAGCCCTGCTCTCGGTGAAACCTGTAACATAGTGCCCACAGTTGTTTGTGGAGATCCAGATATTCCTCCAGACAATGATGGAATGTTTGGATATCAATATGGCGACAAAGTTAGCTTAGCAATGGGTAGTGTTACAAATAACAATATTGGACCTGGTAATTTTCAATTACTTGATATAGAAGGCAATGATAAAACTGATAAATTACGTGAAAATCTCGCCGGTGGCTCCAAAGGTTGTGTATCAGATCAAAATACAGTATCCACTAAGCCGGGCGTAAATCGAGGTTCTGTGGCACAAGGTATTAATACCCGATTCGGATTTTATTCAGGACCAACGTCTTATGCTGATTACCCACCGGACAAAGTAACTGACGCGGGTTCACCCGGATTTCCAGACTCATATGCAGAATACAAATTGGATTACAAATTATCGAATTACGATGAATCAACAAATGGCATTCCAGAAAGACGTGTCATAGCAGTATCGTTTGGTCGATGCGAAGGTACGGTTAATGGTCAAGGAGACATATCTTTACTGGGATTTGGATGTATATTTCTAAATGAGCCTTCAAGTCAAACAGGTGCATTACAGGATGTTCAAATATATGGAGAACTTATAAGGGAATGTAACGCACAAGGAATCCCAGGACCAAACCCAGTTGATGGACCAGGTCTACATACCATCATACTCTATGGCGATCCAAATGCGTGGGCATCATGATTAACATAATCAATTGGAAACATTCTAAAAAACAACAAGAAGGAGTTGCCATTATTGAAATGGTAATAACTCTCCCCTTGATAATACTTATCTTTACTATTTCAGGTGAAGTGGGAATGCTTCTAAACAAACAGACAACGCTGTCAAAAACTGTTGAAACCGGTGCACGATTTCTAACAACAAATACTTTATTGGGCACTGGTTTAGTTAAAATTAGCGCGGAAAAAATACAACAAACTCGCAATTTAATTCTATATGGAAATCTCCTTGGAACAGGGGACATTTTACTAACTGGCATGGATGCGACAGATATCAATGTACAATGCACCTATGGCACTAAGAATAGTTATTGTGATAAAGATAATAGACTCTCACCAATAACTGTTAGCGCCACCTACGATTACACACCAATGTTCGGATCGCTCTTTAATAATGTGACCGGATTCAATCTTTTCCCCATCCAATTGACCGCTACATCAGTTATCGAACCTATTTAGAAAAGACGGTAATTTGATGAGAAAATTTCAGACTGGTGCGGCCACAGTCGAAATTGCAATTGTGAGCCTAACATTTATCTGGTTAATGCTAGCCATCGTCGAAGTTGGCAGAGGCATGTATACCTGGAATGCTTTAACCGAAGCGACTCGACTTGGAAGTCGTGCCGCCAGTGTATGCCAGATACAAGATAATGTCATTTCTCAAATTGCAACTTTCAATGGCAACGACTTATTAGGTGGACTAAAAGAAGATAATATCAGTGTTAACTATCTCGACGCAAATGGCGCTGTGGTTGCAAACCCGAATCCAGCAAATGAACTGGGTTTTCTACAAGTCCGATATGTTCAAGTGACAATCCAAAATTATCAATACGATTTATTAATACCAGGGCTGAACAAAGTCACGTTACCTGCGTTCAGCACAACTGTACCAAGACAAAGTTTTGGCATCGTGCCAAATGAAGCACCAGGCTGTTAACTTATTATTAACTAAATGAAGTGAAACGCAATTATGGAACAAACTGTTAAAATCACACTAATTGGTCATGAGTCTGATGCAATTCGTATTGTTGAAACTGCTTTACGAACCAAACCAGAATATGAAGTCACAAGTAATTATCAAATTGGTAACGCCGACAGTAAAGTCGTGAGTATAGGAAAAATCAGCACAGATAACGTAGTAATTCTCAATTTAGGTAATGATTGGCAAGAGCAGCTAAATAGCATAAAAAATGAAATTAATTTAGATGAATATCATATCATCTGGTTTGGACCAGATGATACTCAAGCCATGCGCGAGGCAATGCGGCTTGGAGCATATGACTATTTTTCCTCTCCCGATCAAATTGTAGAATTAAACTCGGTAATCGAAAAAGTGCTAGTCAATCTAGCCACAAAAAAAGAAACAGAAAAAGCTGAATCACTCGTCACTACCGTAATCAATACCGCGGGCGGATCTGGTGCATCATTTATTGCTGCGAATTTGTCTCATTTATTTTCAACCAAACATAAGCAACGCGTTGCTTTATTAGATATGGATTTACAATTTGGATGCCAAGCATTAAACCTTGACATGAATTTGAAATACAGCTTGAGTGAAGTGTTAAATAATGCAGATAAAATTGACACAACTGCGCTAACTGGTTTTTTTAGCAAACACAAAAGTGGTTTACATATCTTAGGTGAACAGCTTAATGATGTTGTCATTCCCAGTGAAATTCCGCCAAATAATATTGAATCCCTCGTTGATATCAGCAAGGAAGCCTTTAACCATGTCGTAATTGATTTACCACGCCAAATCGATGGATTGTTCGCAGCCTGTGTTGCAAAAAGTAATCGCGTTATCTTAGTAATGCAACAAACATTAGCTCATGTACGTGATACCAAAAGATTACTGACAATTCTGCTTCAAGAATTTGAAATTGCGCCAGAGCATATAACAGTAATATTGAATCGATACGATGAAAAAAATGCAATCACCATAAACGACATAGAAGCGACAATCAATCACCGTCCACTAATAATATTACCAAATGACTATGACAAAGCAGTCAAAGCAACGGAAATCGCGAAACCACTTGTGGAATTTTCACCCAATACTGAATTAGCAAAAGCATTGACAAATATTTCCGATGAATTAATTGGAGCGCCTAAACAAAGTTCAGTTAAAACAACTTTTTTCAAACGCGCAGTTTCAGCCATAGTAGGCGGATAGATTTATTAACAGGGATAGCATGACATGGGGCTCCGCTCTAGATTATTATTAAAATACAAGCAAGATATTATCGACGACCTAGCAGAAGTAAAGGAAAAACCTGCTGCGGAAGTTGAACATTTATTTGAATCAACACCTGAACCTGAACCAGAATCCATTGTTGAAGAATCTGGCATTGATTTAGTTGATGAATACCTTAGCGATCATGAAAAGAATTTTCGTCTAATTGTTTTGGAAAAACTCCTTGCAGCAATTGATCTCTCAAAAATTGGCAAACTTGAAGAAGATGAAGCAAGAAAACAAATTCAAGAACTAGCACAAAGTATTATTAACGAACAAGACATTCCCCTCGGAATGGATTCTCGTAAGAAAATCATTCAACTAGTAGAAGATGAGATCCTTGGTCTTGGCCCATTGGAAATGATTATGCGCGACCCAAGCTGTTCAGAAATCATGGTAAATGGACCAAAGAAAATATTCATTGAAAAAGGGGGAAAGCTAACGCTGAGTTCTGTGCAATTTGACGATGATGAGCACGAAATGCGAATTATCGATCGTATCGTTTCCCGTGTCGGTCGACGGGTTGACGAATCATCGCCAATGGCGGATGCACGCTTAGCAGATGGCTCTCGGGTAAACATCATAATTCCGCCATTAGCACTTGATGGCCCAGTAATTACCATCCGTCGTTTTCCTAGTGATCCATTAAAACTCAAGGATATGGTTGGGTTTAAAGCATTATCACCCGGAATGGCAGAATTTCTCAGTTCAATTGTTAAGGTTGGAAAAAACATTTTAATATCTGGTGGTACAGGCTCAGGTAAAACGACGGCACTAAATGCATTGTCCGCATTTATTCCTGCAGAAGAACGTATAGTGACAATTGAGGATGCTGCGGAATTACAATTACAACAATCCCATGTTGTGCGTTTGGAAACTCGACCAACAAACATTGAAGGCAACGGTGAAATAAGCCAGCGAGATCTAGTCAGAAACGGCTTGCGGATGCGGCCTGATAGAATTGTCATTGGTGAGGTTCGTGGCGCAGAAGCAATGGACATGTTGCAAGCAATGAACACGGGCCACGATGGTTCGTTAACAACGACTCACGCGAATACACCGAGAGATGCACTCTCTCGTATCGAAAACATGGTAGCCATGGGTGGTTTCGAATTACCAATGAAAGCCGTTAGAAATCAAATTGCCTCGGCTATTCACTACGTCGTACAAGTTCAGCGCTTGGAAGATGGATCCAGACGTATGACAAATATTTCAGAAATTATAGGTATGGAAGGAGAAATCATAACCATGTCCGAACTGTTCGCGTTTGAAAGACGGGGACTCGATCAAAATAACAAAATTGTTGGTGCATTCAAACCAAGTGGCGCTTTACCAGCGTGCATGTCTGAATTAGAACGACGAGGAATCAATCTGGATGTTGATTATTTTGATCCTGAAAATGAAACCTTAGTGTAAAAAATAGTGTAATAATATGGACATTCCTTTAATACTTTTTTTTGCTGTTATCGCAATCGCTATATTCTTATTTGAATGGGGCATGCTTCGTTCTGTATACGCACCTGCGAGAGATGACAATAAGTTCATTAAAGATCGAATTGCAAAACTAAAAAAACAACCCAAGCAAGAAGCACGACAATCTTTAATTAAGGATGATTACAAAGAAAAAAATAGTTCTCTTTACCGACAACTCATTCAATTTCCTGGCGTAAATTTAATAACTGATTGGATTGAACAATCCGGAAAAATTATTAAACTTGATCAATTTCTATGGACTTGCTTTGGTTGTGGAATCGCTGCCTTTGTTTCAATTTGGTTATATACATTTGATATTGTTATGGCCGTCACGGGATTTTTTGTTGCATTTTCCATCCCTATTATTAAGCTATGGCAAACAAAAACCAAACGATTAGAATCATTTGAATCACAGTTACCAGAAGCTCTCGATATTATTACTCGCGCCATTCGCGCCGGCCACCCCTTCAATCAAACCTTACACCTCGTTGCAGATGAATTGGAAGGAGCAATCAGTGAAGAAATGGCAGTGACTTATGCAGAAATGAATTATGGTGTACCAATTAGTGTAGCATTAGGCAATATGTTAAAACGCATTCCATCAAAACCATTGAAATCATTAGTCACCGCCATATTGCTGCAGCGTGAAACCGGTGGTAACTTGGCTGAAATATTAGAAAAAATCAGTGGTGTTGTGCGCGGCGGTTATCGTTTTCAACGAAAAATTAAAACACTCTCCGCTGAGGGAAAAATGGGGGCATGGGTCATGTCGGGTGTTCCTGTTTTTCTTGGAATCATGATGTATTTTTTTGAGCCCGAATTAATTCAAGAATTGTTTCGAAATCCAGTCGGAATAAAAATGCTATGGGGATCTGGCATATTATATGTCATCGGGTTCTTCTGGATTCGACAAGTCATTAAAATTGAAGTGTAATAAACATGGAATATCTTGCTGCCTTACTTGCTGAGCTAACTAATGACCCCGAAATTGCAAATCAAATTGTGGTTCCCGTCATGGGTCTCAGTTTCTTTGTTGTTCTGGCATCCATCATTTATTTATTTAAAAACAATTTTAATCCAATTCGTCGTCGCTTACGCGCTATAGCGGGAATTAAGAAACAAAACATCACAAGCAAAAAGAACGGTCCATCAAGGATGAAGAGACTTAGCCCAGTCTTTTTGCCAAAAGATGAAAAAGAACTGTCTAAAATAAAAACCAAACTGATCGTTGCTGGTTTTCGACAAGAAAATGCAGCACAAAACTTTTTTGCAATTAAAACCATCTTAGCTATCGTTTTACCAGCTATTGTCTTAGCGTGTGCACCTTTGTTTCCAGACTTATCAATTAAAGATATCGGTATGTATGCAATGGCTGCCATTGGCTGTGGTGTCTTTTTGCCTAACTTTGTATTAGAAAAGTTACTCACTAAACGACAAGATATCATTGAAAAAGGATTTCCAGATACCTTAGATTTAATGGTTGTTTGTATAGAGGCTGGATTGGGTTTTGATTTAGCTATCAAACGTATCGCCAAAGATATGCAACATTCTCAACCAATTATTGCAGAAGAATTTTCACTTATTAGCGCTGAAATTCGTGCCGGTGTTGATCGAGTGGAAGCATTAAGACATTTTTCAGAGCGTACAGGGATAGCAGAAATCCAAGGATTTGTCGCCTTATTATCACAAAGTATAAAATTTGGTACTAGTATTGGCGAAACCTTACGAATTTATGCAGAAGACTTTAGAGACAAGCGCACACAAAAAGCAGAAGAAATGGCGGCAAAGTTAAGTATAAAAATGATTTTCCCCATGGTGGTTTGTTTTTTCCCTTGTTTTTTCGTTATCGCCGCTGGCCCTATCGTACTAAAAGTTATTTCTGCATTAGAATAACCTCAAAATTTTCTAACTAATCATTTCAATTTTGCTATCAATAACATCTAACTAATGTGATTTCAAACACAAAGTATTGCATTAACCCTACCGATAAAAAAGGGACTATTAAATTTTAATGGAATGGAATGAAATCATGTTGTACATAAATAAAAATCTGAATCAATACGGAAAATTGATAATCATCTTATGTTGTTTTGTTGGTTTTTCTGGATGCGCGAGTTATCCATGGTCCAAGAATAGCTCTGGGGAATATGACTTTTTTCTAAAAAACTCAAAGGGTGAAAAACCAAAAAGCATCAACAGCATGTCTTCGGAAACCGCACTCAGTATAAAAGAAGCCAAATTGAAAGCGAATGCCGCAATGCAAGCGGGAGACGTCGATAGTGCGTTGTTTTATTATGTAAAAGTTTTGGAGAAAAATCAAAAAGACGAAGAGTCCCTCACCGCAATTGCCACGATTCATACAAAACGCGGGAACAATGATCTTGCCATACTCGCATACCGAATGGTTTTAGGGGAAAATGAAGAACACCAACAAGCATTAGAAGGATTAGGATTAGCACTAATACGCGTTAATAAATTCGATAAAGCACGTTTAACTCTGTTTCGCGCATTACGAGACAATCCACAACATGCTGCAATTTATAATGGTTTGGGTGTCATTTCTGATATTCAACATTTCTATAGTGAAGCTAGATGGTTTTACGGTCAGTCACTCAAAATGCAAGCCGATTCCCCAATTACACGAACCAATATTGCATATTCCTATTTTTTGTCTGGAGAATGGGATAAAGCAGAAAAACTGTATAGGGTTGTGTTAGAACGATTTCCCAAGCATGCACAAGCCTCACTAAATTATGCATTACTATTGGCGCGAAAAGGCAAGTTATTTGATGCCATGAGTAATTTTGAACGAGTGTTAGAAAAACCACAAGCTTATAACGAACTGGGTTACATCCTCATGCTTGATAAAAAATACACGATGGCTGAACAATTATTTCAAAAAGCCATTTCGTCATCACCAAGTTATTTTGAAAAAGCATACAAAAATCTCGAACGACTTCGCGAACTAAAAGCGAAGAAAATCGATCACGATAAAACTGTATAATATTCTCTGCATATGTTTGATTCAATCCGATTATTCAAAGCTTTCACTCTCCTCGCGACTATCCTTAGTATAAGCGCTTGCAGTTGTAGTTATGATCGAGCACCCAGTGATATCGTCGCACCGGATGTAAAATCGGTATCCCCTTCTGAATCACGATCTAATGTCGTGACGAACACCATTGTGTCGGTTACCTTTGATGAAGAAATGCAAGAAGCCAGTATTAATAATGGAACGTTTGTTTTAACAAGCCCAAGCGGTGCTTCTATAACGGGTGCGATCAGTTTTTTTGGTATCAGTGCAACCTTAAAACCTAATCAAGAATTGGAAAAAGAGACAGAATACACCGTAGACCTTACTCGATATATCAAAGATTTGGCAGGCAACAAACTCATTCGTGAAAGAAAGTGGAAATTTACCACGGGCACTGAAAAAGATACGTCCTACCCAACTGTTCAAGAAGTGGTGCCTGCACCAGGAAACACTGATGTTCCACTTTCACAACACGTTTCAGTTCGATTCAATGAAACAATTAATTTTAATGCGATAAATTCTTCCAATTTTTATTTACAAGATAATCGCGGTGAACCTGTATCGGGCACTGTGCAAGCAAGTGGCTTTCACGCGACATTTGTTCCAGATGAATCATTAAATCCAAATACCTTGTACACAGTGGTTTTAACAACTGCTGTACAAGACCAAGCAGGAAATGCTTTGAGAGAAGAATTTCATTCACAATTTACCACCATCGCATCGGAAGATACGAGCATTCCAGTGGTAACGGCAATTTCACCTGCGAATAATGAAAAGGATGTTGCTGGAAACGCAAGCATCATTGCGTCTATCAGTGAAGAGGTATCATCTTCAAGTGTAAATGACCAGACAGTAATATTAACTAACGATCAAGGTCAATCCATTCCCGGCACCATTATTACAAAAAATGCGAATATTATTTTCACACCAACATCGGTTTTGCCCTTCAATACACAATTCACTATGACATTAACTACTGGCATTACTGATTTATTTGATAATCCGTTAGCAGCTGATTTTCAATGGACGTTCAATACCGGTAGCTCACAAGACACAGATGGACCAACTGTGTCTTATATTAATCCTGAGATTGATGAAACAAATGTAGCGAATAATAATGCCATTTCAGTCTCTTTTTCCGAACCAATTAATCCAAGTAGTTTATCCAGTGCTGCATTTTTTGTTACCGATGGTGGTAGAGAAGTAGAAGGTAAAATAACATATAGTGGTAACACAGCAATATTTCGACCCAGTGCGCCGTTAGCAGAAATCACACAATTCACCGTTAGAATCAGTGCAGATGTTGCCGATTTAGCGGGTAACACTATGGGAAGTGATTTTACCTGGCGCTTTACAACCGGTATTGAACCAGATCTGGATATCCCAACATTATCATCCGTCTACCCATTAAATGAATCAACTGACGTTGCAACCAATGGTGCAGTATTGGTAACTTTTAGTGAAGCAATGGATCCATCAACTCTAACACCAGATAGTTTTATCATAACCGATAGTTCAGAGAATAAAATTGTCGGCACACTAAAAACCATTGGCGCGTCGACAACATTTCAACCTTTAAATGCATTACCCTTTGATACTACCTTTACGGCAACTATCACCAATGCAGCAGCAGATTTAGCGGGTAATGCATTAAAAGAAGCCTATAGTTGGACATTTACTACAGCCTCTAGTATCGATACAACGCCACCGGCCATTATTTCCACCTTTCCTGCAGGCTCAACTAGTAATGCGTTTGCAAATCGTGGCGTCATTGTTAAGTTTAGTGAACTTATTGCAGCAGACAGTATTACTAGCTCGTCATTTTATCTTACTAGCGGCAGCAACGTTGTTAGTAGTACTATTACCTACTCTGGCGACACGATAAAACTTAACCCAAATTCGGATTTGGATTTTGCAACAACCTATGTTGCTACTTTAGCAAATTCAATTCGCGATTTAAGTGGAAATAAACTTGAAACAGATTTCATCTGGACATTTAAAACCACTTCAAAACAAGATATCGACAAACCGGAGGTTTTAAACATAATTCCATCTGAAAATAAGTTAACGACTGTCTTTAGCCCTATTACTATATTCTTTAGTGAAATTATGGATAACGGTAGCCTCAATAGTGCCTCTATTAAATTGCTGGATACCAATGGTAATGAAGTTGCTGGATTTATCACGGCAAATCTAGACAATGTAAAAATCACACCAGCAACCCAACTTGCATATGACTCCAACTATCAAGTCATCATTACAACCGATGTTAGAGACCTTGCACATAATCATATGGCTGAACAGACTACATCCTCATTCAACACCAGTTTACCACCTGACCAAGCGCCACCATTTCCCGTTTTTTTTACTCCATTGGATGGTGAAAATGCAATTGATGTCACTGCAACGATTAGCGCAGATTTTAGTGAATCCTTAGATTGTGGATCTCTTACCACAAGCACATTCACGCTTAGCTCTTCAACCGGCAGCATTCCTGGTAGTGTTAGCTGCTTGGACAATGTTGCGTCATTTACACCAACATTACCATTGCAATCCAATACAACATTTACCGCAACATTAACCACTGGCATACAAGACTTATCAGCTCAAACTATGTTAACCGATGCTAGTTGGTCCTTCACTACCGCACCCTGGACCAAACAAATCGGCACCCTAGCCAGTGATCAATCTTATTCAATCGGTATTGATAGTTTGAACCAAGTGATAATTGCCGGCATTACCACTGGTGATTTAGGATCAACAAACGCTGGTAGTACCGATATTTTCATTAGTAAATATTCTGACCGAAGCATACAAAGATGGATAAAACAAATTGGCAGTAGCGCAGACGATTATGTTTCGGATCTTATTGTTGATAGCAACAATAATATTTATATAACAGGATATACCTATGGCGATTTAGGGGGAACGAATGCCGGGGGAGCAGATTTGTTTGCTACAAAACTAGACAGCGAAGGCAGTGTTTTATGGACTAAACAATTTGGTACTGTGGATGACGACACTGGGACCGGTATATCTATTGACAGCAATGGTGACATAGTAATATCTGCCTATAGCTTTAATGGATTTGATGTTCACGCGAGTAACGGTGGTCATGACGTTGTCGCACTCAAATTAAATAGCGATGGCGCACAAATTTGGTCACAACAAATTGGCAGTATTGAAAACGATATCACAACAGATATTGCCATTGATTCATCTGACAATGTGTATATCACCGGATACACACTGGGTGACTTATCCGGTTCCGGCAATACCGGTAGTGCCGATATTTTTGTTTCAAAATTTGATTCTGCCGGAACACTTCTATTTACTAAACAAACTGGCTCAGTATTGGATGACATGGCACAAAGCCTTGCCATTAACCAATCCGATAATTCCATTTATTTAGCTGGATTTAGTTTTGATGGACTCAATGGTAATACTCATTCTGGTAATGCTGACCAAGTCATCTTAAAATTTGACAATAGTGGCACATTAGTTTGGACTCAACAATTTGGTAGCGATGTGGACGATCGTGCATATGGTATTCATGTTGATTCAAATCAAAACATAATGGTATCAGGTTACACATTTGGTACTGTTGAAGGCGACAATAGTGGTGGTTATGACATTACGCTTTCTCAGTTTGACACTACCGGCAACAGAGTCTGGTTAAATCAATTTGGATCAACGGAAGACGACTTTGGATTTGCTACTATTTCAGACAGTAATAATAACATTTATACGACGGGTTTCACTAGTGGTGTATTAGATGAAAATGTCAGTAGTGGTGCACAAGATGCTTTTATTGTGCGTCATGATACTGACGGTGTGAAACAATAAAAGTATTTCTAAATAACTACTTCTACGTTAGAATATTCCTGATGATAATTAAATTCTACGAACAAAAAACGCCAAACAATAAATTAAACGTATAATTGAAACTCATCTTTAATCTGCCAGATTGAGAACGTATTCCTCTACTGACACACAATAAAAATTATACCACTCGTTATAAACAATATTTCCCTACTACTTAAGTGTTAAGCCAAATCAGACTCTAATGACATCATTGCATTCACATAAAATTTGCAATTGAAATAATTAAATAATTCGAAAAATGCGATATAGACGTATTAATTTGGGAGCGGAACATGAAACGACGTTTTTTCTTATGTATATTAATTACTGCGATCCTAGCGGGTTGCCAAGTGGACGCAAACAACAATCCAGAAACACCGATTAATCAATCACAATCTCTTGTATATGCAGTTGATGTTGAAGACGATGGAATTGGAATCAGAGAAATCCCCTGCCCAGTTGGATTAGTGAATGGCTTACCGTTAAATGATGAATTTGGCCCCGGTACGCGAGCCATTACACGTTGCTTGGATAATCGTTCAATTCGTGTGGTTTACCAAATCAATAGCACCTGCCGAAATGATGCCTGTACAAAACCATATGCTTTAGGAAATATTAAAAACGCCTACAACGATTACGTTGTTACCCACGGTTTACGCCCTGATATGGATTTTGAAATTGTCGCCGTTGTTTATAGCGCTGGTTACAAACTGGTAGTGGACAATAATGCATTGGAACCCTTTGCGGAAGAAAATCCATTTCAATCAACTGTTGAGGAATTACTTGGATTAGACATCGATATTTATTTTTGTCAAAACACCGCGCGCAGCAAAGGCGTTATGACGGCAAATTTAATTCCAGGGATTAAATATGTTACTTCAGGAGTAACAGCATTAGCGGATTATCAATTGAATGGATATGCGATTATTCAACCTTAGTATAATTTTATCGACAACTAAAAAAACCTATGGACTTGAAGTCCATAGGTTGTATTTATAACAATTAAAACTAGTTTAGTTTTACAAAATTGACTCTTTAGGCACTGTCAATACTATCGATCGATATTACCGTCTTTGATGCCTAGCTCTACTTGTGTTTCAAACAATTCTTCTTCATAAACAAGTCTGGCAAAATCCTCTGCAGTAGCTGTTTGTATAGAACGCAAGTAAGCGACTGTCGCGTCTCGTTCTGCATCACTAGCGAAATTCCATCTATGTGGCGTACCATAAACATTAACTAAAGCAGTACGATCAAATGTTGTTCCCGTTTCGATCCACTGCGCAGCATGCGCATCATCTATATCAGCAACACGACCCAATAGATGTGGTGGCGCACCATTTGATGTTCCAGTGCTAAATGCTTGATTATGACAATTGGTACATGCTTGATCACTGCCACCCTGATTATACCGTATACGGCCCATTTCAACTTGTTGAGGTGTATAGCTGTTTACCACTATTGTTCGAATTTCTGCTTTTTCCCAAATACTTTCAGTCCTCGTCTCACGATCCGCTTTTATTGAGGCTATCCCTGGTGCAACCGGTACGATTTTCCAAATGGTGGGATTTCTAAAACGTTCCGTCCAACGTCTTTTTGAGCGTGAGCTCCATTTTTCTCCTACGGAGTCATATTGTTGCTGGATCGTATCCACCTGAGTTTGGACTGTCGTTTCAGGAATTGTAATATTGACTTGCTCGGCACGTGCGACCAATGGGTCAAGTACGGTTAAGAAACGAGACGTACGAACAAATATAGCATACTCATTCGTTCCCCCATCGTACCCAGTGTAGTACACTTGACCACCGATTCGAGCAGTTTCTGTGGTGGTAGGTGATGTATTAACTTGTCCCCCTGTACCATTAGAGGTTGGTGTTTTTTCAGCACAACCAATTAAGCCGACGATTAATGTCCCCGCAAAAACTACAGGTTTTATAGATTTGATTTTCATTTTGTATCCCCACCAAACATAGTATTAACGTTAAGATTTTTATTATTTATAAAGCCAAAAAGACTCATGATTCACTGCATGGTTACAAAACCGCCTTCATAACCAATACAACTGCAATAGAAGCAAATGCAAATTAATGATTACTGAAGAGATTGCACACGAATATTAATAAATATCACATAATAGAACACCCCATCATTGCCAGATTTTTTTATAATTAGAAAAGTTAGGTTGGAAACAGCACCAAATTGTATGGCGTGTTATTAATTATTATTAAATATTACCGTTCTCAATTTAGTGAAATACTCACAAAATTCAGACAGTTGATTTGAATTCTGAATGATCCTATGAAAAACAGCTCAAACTATGATTTTTATTGTTGTACATTAAATATAGTTGAATTTGCTTACATAAAATTATAGTAAGTCTACAGTAGATGTGCAATTTGATTATTATTTTAGTACTCAGATTTGTTTTTCTGTTTTCGGGGAAGTCTCTATGCAAAGCAGCAATGGCTGATTGGTGTATAGAGAACAAACAAGTGAAACACTCTGCAACAAATACAAAATCAGCTGAAATCCCTGTCACTATGCTCGAATAAGCTATAGACCCATATCAATTTCTGTGTAGAAAAATGTCACATTAGATTAAACCTAGAAAAAAGCAATTGAGTTATCGATTTCTAAGCTTAAGCCATAACAAATAAACACGATTTCAATTAACCATTTTTAAAAGGTTGTTATCGTTTCGCACCCAACTTTTTCGCGCGATAAGTTCGGGCATTAGCTTTTTCCTGCTCTTGTTCTTCATCCCATTCTGTTATCTCGGGCCAGCCTTGTAAGTTTTGAAAAAGCAAATTTGAAATCATTTGAATATGATCGTCGTTATCATTTAATGCAGAAATATATCGATATTGCCCTCCGCCAGCCTGTTTAAATACTTCTTTATTTTCCACTGCCATTTCTTCTAACGTTTCTAAACAATCAGCAGAAAATCCGGGACAAACCACATCAATGCTATCCAGGCCTTCTTTACCCAATTTTTCTAATGTGTCGCTTGCATAGGGTTGTAACCATTTTTCACGGCCGAAGCGCGATTGAAATACAACAATCCATTTTTCCTCTTCAAGATTTAATGCTTCAGAAATAAGGCGTGCAGTTTTTTGGCATTGGCAATAATACGCGTCACCAGCATACAATGCTCTTTTCGGAATGCCATGAAATGAAAACATTAGTTGCTCAGGTTTACCATTTTCATCCCAAAATTGTTGAATACTTTTAACCAGTGACGCAATGTAATCAGCATTATCGTGATAATGATTAATGAAACGGGTTTCTGGAATATAGCGCCATTGCTCATAAGTTTTTGCCACAGCATCAAATGTTGATAACGTTGAAGCAGCAGCAGATTGGGGATAAAGCGGAAGAACAACAAGTTTTTGAACATTGGCCTGACGTAATTCTGTTAAGGCAGATTCAATTGAGGGATTTCCATAACGCATACCGAGTGAGACCACCAACGGACATTTAACACGTTTCGATAAATTCGCTTCAACTGCTGCGCGTTGTTTTTTTGATATACTTAACAATGGAGATCCTGTTTCTGTCCATATACTTTTATAGGCTTCAGCAGATTTTGCAGGGCGTGTTTTAAGAATAATACCGTTTAAAATGAACCACCAAATTGGCCGGGGAATCTCAACAATTCTTGGATCCCACAAAAATTCTTTCAAATATCGCTTTAGTGCTTCCGGAGTCGGCTCATCTGGCGTACCTAAGTTGGTTAGCAATACACCAACTTTTGGTAATTCAGAATGGGAAAATTTAACAGGTTCTTTATTCATCTAAATATTTTTATACCAGGTTGAGATTAGTGATACCATTCTACCCTACTCAATTCGGTAATTCAGCATCAATCCATCCACATTCAATGATAAGAAATGATCGATTTTGGTTTAATTCAATCAATCCTATGCGATGAAGATTTTAGATTATAAAAAAGAAATATTATTTTTCATTTTACTTTGCGGCTTCATATTCAGTTATTTTTTGTTCGATTTTGAAAACGGTTTCAGCGCTGAACTGATCGATAAAAAAGTGAAAATTTTGCTCGAGGATTTGGGATTTGCCGGGCCTATTTTGATCATATTGCTTATGTCATTTGCTATTTTGGTGAGCCCATTGCCCAGCGCACCCATCGCGTTATTATCCGGTGCATTTTATGGACATACCTGGGGGACGTTATATGTATTAATGGGATCCATGCTAGGGGCATGCTGCGCGTTTTTCATCGCAAGAAATTTGGGATTCACGATAATTAACCGCTGGTTTAAAGGAAAACTCAATCAAGGTCTGATCGGTTCGCAAAATACCTTAATGGGAATTATTTTTGTTTCACGCTTAATGCCATTTATCTCATTCGACATTATTAGCTACGCCGCTGGATTAACAATAATTCAATTTTGGCGCTTTTTCCTTGCCACACTTCTCGGCATTACACCTGCCAGTTTCCTGTTAGCGCACTATGGCGCAGAATTAAAAACCTTAGACGAACAAACCATCTTGATTACAACACTTGTCATGGCAATCATTATAAGCGTACCTATAATAATATATGAGTGGGTTAAATATAAAAAAATCAGTTAAACATAAAAGAAAAACAAAAAATGCCAGTTAATTAACATCTCTGACAAGTTTAACCGCGTTGCTTGTAACAGCCTCACGACTATCGGTACGGACTAATCCCGAATTGGTTGAAAACACCCAAACATAATTTCCTCCAAAACCAAAGTCCACCGCCGGAGAAGATGACCAATAGGTATAACTCGATGGCGTCGAAGGAAAGACATTCAAATTTATCGCAGGACTAACACATTTTTGCTCCACCAATGAGCGAAGCTCTTTAATGTTTGGTAATCGCCAATCGGTGTAACCGGCAAATCCAATGCCTTGATTCACACTATTAGTATTTGTCAATGCATCAAACCAAGAAACGGTTAGCACACTACCATTGCAAGTCATGGCATTTTGTCCAAAGCTACATTTTTGCCACATTAATCCCGTGCGATTATCTGTTACGGTACCATTGGCGTTATCGGAAAAACGCAAGTTAGGCGCGGTTGAAATTAAATTTCCGTTACAGGTTTGTGCGTGCACGGAAATAAACGACAAACACAATACAATACATAAAAACAGAGAGTAGGTTTTATTAAAAGTGGTATAAATAGTCATGCCTTAATTACCCGCTCTGACCGCTCTTACGGCATAATTGTTATCAATGGGATCACTGTCTTCATCATAAAAACGATTTCGATTCATCGCACCAAAACTAAACAATATGGTATTTGCACCGACATCGGTTTCATCGACGTATACCGATGAAGTCCAATAAGCAGTGCTTCTGGTAAATGGAAAATAGTTTATATCAATTGCTGGATCACTTCGGTTTAAATTTAAAATACTAAATAATTCATTATCAGTTGGTAAACGCCAATCATTGAAACCGCATAAACCGGCTTGATTAATTTTCTTTATAAATTTCTCTGTATCACAATTATTTACGTCAAAACAAATTCCATCGTTATCCACACCAGGGTCTCCACCGTCATTGATCCCGCTTGTGTTAAAATAACTGTAGGTCCAGGAAGCATCTCGATATGTAGCGCTCCCAGAAGGTTGTTTTACTTCCCACACTAAGCCAGTCACTTCATCTTTTACACATTGCCAGGTTGTCGCGTTTGCCGGTAGCTCAGCACCATTGGCATCCAATTTATTAAAACTGAAGCCAGCAAATCCATCGGTAATATCGAATGTGTTGTGATCACGGCCCTGTCGACAATCTTGTTCTGCCACCGAAATTCCTAAACAACTTGTATCATTGAATCCATCATACGCGCCAAATACAATTCCTGAGTCATTTAATAATGCTTGAATAGGTATATTCGGTCGCGGTCGTATGGCAACTTGATTGCTTGAAGCGGATTCAACGTCAGATGTTAGACTAGTGACAACAAAATAATAATTTGTTCCATTAGCTAAATTGGGAACAATTAAATCAGTTGTTACATCTAACATAGCAACGCCTGCCATTGAAGCATAGTTATCAGGCGTTACACCAGATTGGGTAGCATAATATGCATTATAATTTGTCGCACCACTGACACTAGACCAACTCAAAATGGCTTGGCCATTACCATTTTGTATTGTTAAAACCGGTGGTATGGGAAGGTCATCGTTTTGGATAGTGACAATGGCTTGTAAGTTGGTACTGACCGCACCTTGCAGAGATGAAAATGTTAATGTAAATATCTCGTCAACTTCGATCGTTGCTTCATTAACAATATTGACGCCAACACTACCACTGGTTTGACCAGGTGATATTGTTAATAATCCCCCATTTATTGCACCATAATCACTAGGCGCTACCGCGCCATTTGTTGAAACACCATTGGCAGTATTGTACAACGCTGTAACGGGCAAGCTACTTTCGGCATCAAGACTGACATTAACAAATGCGATGCCTGACGATTCTAATACTGACACATTGGAAACACTCAATGTTGGTAACGGATCATTCTCAGTTATCACTACTACGGCTTGGTCATCGATCAAATTTGAATTACTTGGTAATGTAAGATCAAATAGAAATTGCTCATCATTTTCATAAATTTGATCTTCTAAAATTGCCACCGACACGATTTTATTAACTTGACCAGGGTTAAATGTTATTTGTCCAGCGTTACTAGTATAATCTAACGAAGATTGTGCTGATCCATTGGCAGTGGCGTAATTAACTGTAATTGTTTGTGCACTTGGTGGGCTCAAATTCACAGATAAGGATGCTGTTGTTGCACTCTCATCTACCGTAACATCTGCGACACTAATGCCAGGAAAACTTTCATTTTCTTGTATTAGTACTTGAGCTTGGTTATCACTAATCAATGCATTAATGACATTGCTCAGATCTAAGAATACGGTTTCATCTCCTTCATATATGGCATCATCCACAATAGGTATCAATATGGCTTGACTAGTTTGTCCTGACGTAAAAACTAAAGTATCACTTAATGCCGTATAATCTTGACCAAAATTTGCAGAGCCATTAGCCGTCGCATAATTTACATTAACATCTAAACCACTGGGTGACGATAGCGTAACTATCACACTTGCATTGACACCCCCTTCATCAATTGTCACATCAGATACATTAATACTCGGTTGTCCGTCATTATCTACGATTGTTATTTGAGATGAAGATGCGGATAAAATGGCATTACTGACGTTTGTGTAATTTACACTAAAATATTCATCCAATTCATCGAGATCATCATTAACTATGGGAATTAAAATAGTTTTAGTGGTTTCCCCTGGGGCAAATGATACAGAACCGGTTACCACACCATAATCCTCTGTGGCAGTAGCAGAATTATTACTCGTAGCAAAGTCAACGGTAACCGTCTGATTACTCATAGCGCTGAGTGTGATGTTTAATAAAACACTGGGCTCAAACTCATTAATACTCACGTCTTCCACATTCAAACTGGGAAAATCATTGTCTGCTATATTGATGCTAACTTGTGACTTATTGAGAGTGACATTACTCCCATCACTCAAGTTTAGATGAAATGTTTCATCCGGTTCATCAAAATTATCATCTATTATAACAATAGGAATAGCGCTACTTATTTCTCCCGGTGCAAATGTGACAACCCCTGACGTTGATAAATAATCTAAAGGTTGTATCGCAGAATTATTCACAGTGTCATAATTGACGGTGATAGGCAAGGCACTGATTTTATTTAAGACTAGCGCCAAATTTACTGTACCTGCCGACTCATCAACAGACATATCGCTAACACTTAATGACGGTGGGAAATCATTATCAACAATTTTTACAACAGCTTGATCTCGACTCAATACCGCGTTATTTGCGGTGCTTAATTGAAAGAAAAATTGCTCATCATTTTCATCAACCTCATCTTCAATTATCGCGACTGATACCGTCTTTGTAGTTTGCCCGGGATTAAAGGTAATGGTACCTGCATTACTCGTGTAATCAGCAGGCACTATGGCAGATCCGTTACTGGTATCATAATTTACAGTGACAGAATTCACCGTAATAGGTGATAAGGTAACTGACATTATCGCACTATTTGAATTCTCATCTACTGTAACATCACTCACATTCAATGATGGAAACGCTTCATTTTCATTAATGGTAATTACAACTTGGCTGGAATTTAATAAAGCATTTTCTACACTGCTAAAACGAATAATAAATTGCTCATCACCTTCGTAAATATTATCGTCCACAATGGGTATTACTATTGACTTACTCGTCTCCCCGGGTAAAAACGCAAGAGAACCATTGACATTGGTAAAGTCTTGTCCTTGAATGGCAGTGTCATTTGTTGCGGAATAAATTACATTAACGGTTTTTTCACTTGTGGAACTTAGTGTTAATATCACTGTTGCATTTACGATTGATTCATCCACTGCAACATTATTGATATTGACACTTGGCAAGCCATCATTATCAATAATTGTTGTGATAATTTTCGATGTCTGTAAAGTCGCATTTGATACATCACTAAACGTAACAATAAATTTTTCATCGATTTCATCAACATTATCGTCACTAATGGGTACCGATATTGTTTTACTCAACTCACCCGGCGAAAATGTTATAACCCCAGAACTGAGAGTGTAATCACTGGCAACCACAGCACTATCATCAACTGTTGAATAGCTCACTGTGACGACTACATCGCTACTATCACTCAATAATAACGAAACATTTGCGACACCGGCGGCTTCATTGACACTAAGATCAGAGGAACTGATTGTTGGTAAATCGTTGTCTGTAATTGTAATCAAAGTTTGCGAACGATTTAGTGACACATTTATTGGGTTTAATAGATCCATTGAAAAGCTTTCATTTGTCTCATTGGAATTGTCATCAATGATTGTAACGGAAATGTTTTCTTCTAAATCGCCTGGCTGAATCACAAGTTGGCCATTTTTAGGTACATAATCAGAAATCTGCAAAGCACTTATATCAGACGTGTTGTAATCAACAACAACAGGCAAGCCACTTAATGTATTTAATGTTGCAGTTAGATTTATACTCCCAATAGATTCATCAACTGTTACATCATTGAGACTTAGAGTCGGTACGGAATCGTTATTACTAATGGTTATATTAGCGCTGGATTTTCCAAAATTTGCATTGTTCGCATTGCTTAGTACAAAATCAAATAATTCATCATTTTCATAAAGCAAATCATCGTTAATTGCAATTGAAATTGTTTTACTGTTTTGGCCAGGATTAAATAATAAATTTCCAGATGCACTTGTATAGTCCTCTATTGCTATAGCAGTACCATTATTTGTCGAATAATTTGTTGTAATTGGTTGAGTACTAACTGGGTCAAGTGCAATTGATACAAATACATTGTTGGCGCTTTCATCAGCAACGACATCTGCAACGGTGAGGATTGGATAGGGTTCATTTTCAACAATTGTTACTGTAGCTTGCACTACGCTCAACAATGCATTCGTTTCACCACTCAAATTCAGCGTAAACGTCTCATCTGATTCGTAAACGTCATCATCTTTAATGGGAATACTAATCGACTTATTCGTTTCACCAACAGGAAAAACTAATGTTCCTGAACTATTCACAAAATCCTCACCTAACACCGCACTTCCACTCGCGGTTGAATAATTCACGCTAACACTTTGTGAACTGGGATTTGTTAAACTGAGTGACAGCGTAGCATTGTCTCCATTTTCATCGACCGTGATATCACCAGTGGAAATACTCGGTAAGCCATCATTATCAATGATGGTTAGTACAGCTTGTTGATTTAAAATTATTGCATTTGTTGCATCTTTCAATAATACAAAAAAGGTTTCATCAATTTCATCAAGACTATCATCAATAATTGACAACTGAATATTTGCCGTTGTCACACCAGGCTCAAACATTAACGTACCAGTGTTCTCCAGAAAATCACTTGGCGCAATAGCATCATTATTTGACGTATAATAGTTAACGCTGACACCAACATTGCTTTGCGAACTGAGTGAAACAGTCAAAGTTGCGATTCCATCACCTTCATTAATTGAAATATCATCCACAATGAAGCTGGGAAAATCATTATCCGTAATCTTTATTTTAACTTGGTTTTTATTAACAATCGCATTCACTGGACTACCCAAGTTAAGAAAAAACTCTTCTTCATTTTCATCAATCGTATCATCTAAAATTGGAATGAAAATTGTCTGTTCAGTTTCACCTGGAGAAAATGTAATATTGGAGTTGATTCCAATATAGTCACTCTCCTCAATCGCTGAAATGTCTGCGGTAGAATACGAAACATTGACTGGAACATTACTTGGTTTATCCAGCGTAATTTTTAATGATGCCAAATCAATTGATTCTTGTATTGTAATATCAGTGACATTTACTACGGGTAGTGGATCATTATTCAAAATAGTGATACTAGCTTGGTCGTTAACTAAAACAGCATTTGTTTGATCAAATAAATTAAAAAATAGAACTTCATCTTTTTCAAAAAACACATCATCATTGACAACAATTGACACTGTTTTACTAGACTGCCCTGGATTAAACGTAATCAAGCCACTGTTGCCAACAAAGTCTTCATTTTCTATTGCTGTGGCATTACCTGTTGAATAATTCACTGTAATGGGAAACACACTTGTCGGCGCTAAATTTACTGTGACAATCGCTGCATTTTCACTTTCATCCACTACTATATTTGTCACGTTAATGTTTGGTATAAGTTCATCATCTCGAATTGTTAACGTAACTTGTGGGACTGATATTAAGGCATTCAGCGCATTACTGAATTGCAAATAAAATGTCTCATCACCCTCATAATGGTTGTCGTTTAGAATGGGAATTGTGATTAACTGCGTCAGGTCCCCTGCTCTTATCGTTGTAGTGTTACTTTGAAAAGTAAAATCGGCCGATTGAGTGGCAGTATTGTTTACTGTTGTAAAATCGACAGACACATCTTCACTATGCGTTCGGCTTAATTGCAACTCAACTTCAATAACAGAATTGAACTCATCAACCAAGGTATTCGATACACTGAGGTTAGGTAAAACATTATCATTATCGAATATGGTTACAGATTGTTTCTCAGTAGAAAGAGTAGCGTTAAGAGGATTGGTGAAAGTAAGAAAAAATTGCTCTGAATTTTCAGAAATATCATCATCAACAATATTTACTGAAAATTGTTTACTTACCTCACCGATATTGAAAACAATTTCTCCTTGTTTATTTTCAAAGTCGTCGGGACTAGTCGCAGTATCATCTTCGGCTTGATAATTAAATTTAATTGGCAGCCCACTGACTCGATCTAATTGTGCTGTAATAACAAGCTCAGAAATATTCTCATTGATGTCATTTATAAGAAACCTCACTTCTGGTGTGATTTCGTCATCAGTGATAACGACATTAATTTCCCTCTGATTTATTATTAATCCATTGTCATTGTTCAATATTATTGTAAACTGCTCATCTGATTCATATATATCATCATTGATTAATTCAATTGAAATATTTTTTTCCACTTCACCAGGAGAAAATATAATGCTACCCGGCAAAGATAAATAATCTTCATTTAATATCGCAGAATCATTTTGCGTTACATAGTCAAAGCTAGCACTTTGACTACTGGGTGCGTCAAGCGAAAATGTAATAACTATCGCATTTTCAGACTCCACTGCTGTTGAGACAGAATAAGTTAATATTGGCTGTCTTGTTTGAAATTCGAAAATAAACGCTTGAGCTAATGCCTCATTATTAACATCCATAATTTCTGTACCAAGGGAAACTTGATATGTGTTTGACGCTAACAAGTTTGTCTTTGGTAAAATTTGAATCGAATTATTTGAGGAAACATAATTGACTGTCGTAGCAATGTCATTTAATTCATCACTTAACTTCACAGTAGCTTCATTTATTGTAGATGTTAATAACGACTTATCGAAAAGAATATCAATGCTTGAAGTTGTCGGATTTAATCCAGTTGCATTATTTGCCGGGATAGTTGAGAGTATATTGGGCCCACTAGTTAAAAAAGGATCATCATCGACAATATCGATTTGAATTGAATTTTGTAAACCGATTTCTAATCCGCTTGCTTGGCTTAACTCAACTGAAAATATTTCATGTTCAGATCCTTCAGCTAAATTATCATTATTGATCGTTAACTCGAAATTGACCTCTATCGATCCACTTGGAATAGTCAGCAATAGACTATTAATAGTTGTAAAATCATCATTGGATGCAGTGTTCGGTATGGTATTAAGGAGGACGGAGGTATCATTACTACTTGCAATATCAAGTGACAACGTAACATCGAAAGCACCAACGTTCTCTGCTACTGCCACAAGCGATTGTGAAAAATTAATTTCTGGCAAATTTTCCTGCACATCTAAAACAGTGATACTAATATCTTTTTGTAGTGACGAAATTCCATTACTGATTTGAATGGTGACTTGATAATTATTGTTAACATCAAAGTCTTGCGGCGATTCATAGTCCGGTAATTCAATAAATTGCAGTAATCCGGTGCCCGAATTTATTTTAAATACACCAGCATCGTTCCCATCAACAATTTTAAAATCCAAAGGTAAATCATTGCTGTCTTGTGCCAACAAGGTCGCCACATCTGATTGATTTTCATTTACGTTAAACACTTCGGCAGATTGATATATGGGCGCTTGATTTATCCTACTTTTATCCGAGGGTACTATTATTGGAATTGAAGAACTGATAGCACTTTCATTATCATCAATGCTTCCAGTAATAATAAAATAAATTGTTTTTCCAGAATCAAAAGAACTCAAATCTGGTATATAGAATTTTTCAGTAACATTTTTTTGAGAAAATTCTGCACTTTCGATTGTTAAATTTTTCTCACTAGACCAATACACATTGTAATACGAAGCCTCACCATCCCACTGTAATGTTGGGGCAGCAGCAGTTTCATTTTCAATTTTTAAATTTGATGGTTTTACTGGTGGCGTTTTAAATTCTAGTTTATTGGATGCTAATCCAATTTTATTAAACCATGCCGAGCGAATCTCTGCGTAATAGATATGATTGTTTTCCAAATCACTTACAGTAAAGGGTGGATGACTGATACTTATTTCACGGGTATCTGAGGATGAAAAATCAGCACTTTTAGATAAATAGAGTATATAGGTATTTGCATTTTTGTTAATTTGCCAATTTATGACAAGCTCATTATTGGCATTTTTTTCTATGCTAATTTGTGGAACATCACTGGGAGCACTTTGAGATGGATGATTGACGCCGTTGTCAGTCATTAAACCATCACATGCGCTTAGTATCAAACAAGATACATATAATAGAATTACCTTTGAAAATCCATTTTCAAACATAGTAAGCGCTGCTTTTAAAAAGTTTAACGTATAGTAATTTACACTACACTAGATATCGAATTTTTCTGTGACCTAAATCACTAGTTAATATTTATTGACTAATTTTTCATTATATTAAAGTGACATGTAAAATGGAGTATATACTTTTTCTGTCTTAAAATGCTACAAGAATAATTTAACCAATCCCACTGTTCATTAAAGTATAAATGTAACCATCAATTTGCAAAACGGAGCCGCTCTTTTATTTCTTGTTTTGCATCTTTAAAAATGGAATCTCTATCTATGTTTTCGAGAATTTCTGCAACGGTTTGTTTAACACCTCCCACTTTCCAAGCTTTGCCATTGGCAAAATAAGATTTCGCCACTTGCCCAACAACATAAGTACTGTAGTAAGCGATAATACTTTGACCCGTTGCAGTTAAGGCAGTAGAAACACCAACAGTCGTGATTTTTAACGAGGATGATAAAACATGAACTGCCCAAGTAGCACCCATCAATGCTAGCATTTGTGCACAAATAACTTTAATTAAACGACCTGCTTCTCGTTTTGACATAGGCAATCCGTATACTTTTCCAAGATGTATAATCAAAGATATATCCATCAACGCAGCTGCCAGCAGATCGGCAACTGGCACGGGATTCACTGCCACTGTTAAACCTTTAGACACACAATAGGTACGCACAACTCGGTTCGCTAACACTTCTTTTACTTCTAATATTTGTGTGTTAATTTGTTTGTCGAAATCACCAGCAAACAAACTCGCATTTAACGCAAGTAATGTTTCACCTTCGTTTTCAATGACACGCCAAATTTGTTTCTTTAGCGCTTCAATATCGGGAGGTATTTGCCTAATATCAATTGTTTCTTGACCCTCTTCATTTATACGAATAATTTTTTCATCACGCTGAGTCGAGCTAGCAAATGTGATTAATTCTGAACTAATGATGCCATTTAATCGATCTACCAATGTATCTTTTAATGTTTGACGTTCTAAGGGCGTATAACGGTCAATTTTATTTAGAACTACCAATATTGCCCGATTTTGATTATGAATGGTTTTTAGCGCCTGTAATTCAGAATGTGTCATATCCCCGTCAATAACAAAAAGTACCAAGTCAGAACGTTGCGCAACATCTAACGCCAATTTTTCTCTATCTTTGCCATTAATCTCGTTTAAACCCGGGGTATCCTGCAAAAACACGCCTCCTGTTTTTACACTTTGCCACTCACCTAGGGATACCTGTTTGGTTTCCCCATGTAAAACACTAACACTGAAGCGATCTTTTCCAAGTAACGCATTGAGTAACGATGATTTCCCAACACTGACGCGACCAATAGCACTTATATGGAAGTGCCCTTTTTCCAATTTTTCAAGCATCGCTTCCAATTGCTGATACTCTTGCGACAATTGTATACGAACTTTTTCCGGTACATTTTTGTCATTAATTAGGTTATCTAATGAATTGATAGCAAGTGACAGGTTTTTATTCTGTTGTTTCGACTTTTGCTTTTGAGCGTGATTTATTTTTTTCTTTAAGCGCAATTTTGATGATATCCATGGTACTGTTTTCCATATTTTCATTCAGCATCTCCTGAAATGTACTTGCTGTATATGCACTCTTTAACATTTTGTTTTCTGACAATGATTTAATCAGGCAATTTCCCAGCGTTCTAAAAATTAAGCCATAAGCAACCGCATGAACTAATCCACCCGCAATTGTGCCTATTCCTGGAAATGCTTTAAGCGCATTTCCCACCACAGCCAAAATGATGGGTGTTTTTGTTCCCACTTGATTTTGTACTAGAGTTAATAGTCGTTTAATATCATAATCTGAAACACGCACATCAAAAATTGACGAAATTTCTTTTACCATACTGGTGCCAAAATAAGTTTGAACAATAATATCTGTTCCGGGACTCACAGTGGCCAAGGCGCCAACAACCGCTTTATTTGTGTATTGCTGCACAACAACTTTAGCTTGTTGTTGTTTAACTTCTTGCTCAACCACATCCAATTTTTCAGATAAAAGAGAGAGCACAGCACGATTTCGTAGTTCGTGTAATTCTATAGTAGAGTTGGTTAATATGTCTTGCAGTCTATTTTTCAAAGATTCGGTCCGCGATGGAAGGTTTTTTTCAATAATTTTTTCATTTCCCTCTTGGTCAATCGCTACCAATTTTTCTTTACCTGAAACTTGAATTTTAGTTACAAACAAATTTTTCTTGTCAACAAAATAAGACTTTATTTTATTTTCGATTTTATCCAGATCTTCGTCTGTATATAAATCGATTTTATTAATTGCAATGACAATTGGTTTATTTTTATTGAGGAGCATCTCAATTTCATTATATTGATTTTGATTTAGATCACCGTCGCAAACATAAACGACAATATGAGATTTCGTCACTGCATCCAGAATAAATTGATAATCTCCAATTTGACTGTGTTGCGTACCCGGCATATCTTCGAGTATTAATTGATTCTGCTGATCAAATTGCCACGTGTATCGCATAATATTTTGTGTACTTCCACCAATCACTTCAATAGTGGTTTTATTTGATGGAATCAACGATGCAATTAGCGAACTCTTTCCCATATTTATTTCACCAAAAATGGCAATTTTTATTTTTTCTGAATCGTTTTGATTTAGCTGATTTAATTCATCTTCTAAGTCATTTATCGGTGTACCGTTTTTTTCCAATCCTTTTATCCTCTCGCGAATATTTTTTTCGTCTGAGACTATCGGAACGGTATTGATGGATGATTTAGAAGGGAAAATAAATTTTAACACTGCCCACATTATGCTAGTGAACAGTACAAAAAATGTAAGACTAAAAAGTAGGATATTGGATAAGGGATATTGCTGGAATCGCTCAATTACGCCTATAAAATATTCAGTGAAAAACAAGGCTGCGACAAATGTCAAAACTAAGGTAATAAAAATACTAAAAATAAATGTCGCTTTGGGTCTCATGTTACCAATTTTCTATCTGTTGTATTAAACCGCAATTGATCGCTCTATAAATGGATAAATCGCGGCATCTAAAAGCATTTTACAATTTTCTGATATCACCTGTTTGGTGGTCCCACGCTACACAACAGATTGCACAGATTTCAAGGTACATGATAGCGTTGCAACTCCTTGGTATAGAATGACTTATTCCTCGTTGTCTCGTCTTGTCCTGAACCTTGAAATCTGCACACTCTACTGTGTTCAACTATGGTTTTTTAAAACATTATATCTCAGTTTTACTCTACCCAAAAACTGCGGGTAATCCTAGAAAAATTAGTTGAGAGCTTGTGCTATAAATCGTGTATCAGCTGATTTTTCTGGGTTAAGATGCACACATCAATATTTTCAATTAAAAAAAAAGGCTGACACTTTGTCAGCCTTTATATTCAGCATGTTGAAATTTATTTAACAACTTGGTTAATAACCAATTTAATCGGTTTATTATTTGCCGCAGTTTCCATTGTATTGCTAAACACTTCCAGATCTCCCGGCTGCGGTATAGCATTACCAGACTTCGACACACGTGCGCCGACAACAACTTGTGGAACACTCGATAATTTAAAGGACGGATTCATTGCCAAAGAATCATCCAATGTAAAATCAAAAGGAATATCTTTAACTTGTTTTCGGATTATTGCCAATGGCATTCTTGGCCCAGTCGCAGCGCGAGCAAAAACGAATACGGTATCTTCGGGTGCTGCTTTTGAGGCCACTGCACCTGATAAACTTACCGTTCCTTGAATACGTGCTGGACTATCACTCAAGTTTGATTGAGGTGCTGAAACCATCGCACTTGATACTGTCGGCGCTTGAATAGGAGATAATCCCAATAGTCCACGAACCTCCGAAACATTTTCAAAAATTTGTTTAGACTCATCTGATCCAGCTGGCAGTACTTTTAATAGTTGACTCCAATGTGCCAAGGCATCTTTGTAGTTTTTATTTTGATATTCAGCCGTTCCAATCAACCACAGCGATTTAACGTGGTTTGGATCTATAACAATTGCTTGTTTTAGCACATCGATTGCTTCTTCCGTTAAGGTTCGATTAGATGCCATTGCAATTGCATCAGCATAACTTGCTAACACATCTGCGCTATTCTCCCCGCCTAAGGGCATGGATTTTTTAAATGCATCAACGGCTTCAGAATATTTTTTCTGAGTTTGGTAGGTTCGCGCTAGCATCATCCACCCTTCTCCATCTTCCGGGTTTTTCGCTAACCTATCATTAAGCTGGCGAACCATATCCTCTATATTGGACTGAGGTACAGTACCAGGATTACTATTAGATACCGTTCCAGATGCAGCTCCAGTGGAATTTCCTGAGGATTGCATAGGTGCATTCGGTAGTGGAGATAATCCCAATAAACTCCTCACTTCACCGACATTGGCTTGAATTTGATTTGCTTCATCAGATCCAGGAGGCAATACACCAAGCAAGGTTTCCCAATAGGATAATGCATCTTTGTAATTTTTCTTTTGATATTCAGCCGTACCAACTAACCACAAGGATTTAACATGTTTTGGATCAATCACAATCGCCTGTTTTAATACCCTAACGGCTTCGTCTGTCAATGTACGATTTGACGCCATTGCAATTGCATCAGCATAACTTGCTAACACATCCGCACTATTAGACCCACCAAGAGGCAAGGCTTTTTTAAATGCCTGTACTGCTTCTGGATATTTATTTAAAGCTTGGTAAGTTCTTGCCAACATAAACCAACCTTCTCCATCGCTGGGATCTTGAGCTAATCTTGCTTGTAATTGCCCAACCATACCCTCAATGTTTTGTTTATCATGTTGTGCAATTTGCGCTTTCGCGGGTGCAGAATCAGGGTCAATTGCGGCTTCTCCACCACCCCATTTGTCATACATTTTAAATGACATAATAGGCACGAATAAAACGACAATAACCATCGCAATTTTGTTACCCAGTGGAGATGATTCTTTATTTTCAAGTTCATCAAGCTTGTTTGCCTTTCCAATATCTTCAAGTAAGTTTTTTTCTAAATCAACTTTGGCTTGATCATATTGCTCCTGACTAATGACTTCGTTTTTCAAGTCATTATCAAGTTCTTGAAATTGATCTTGATAGACTGTAACGGTTAAATCTTTACGCGCAACCACATCGCTTGAATTTCGTTTATTAAGTAATGGCGGTAATAAAAAAGCAAACGCAATCAGTACAAATACGACTGCAACAGCCCAAAAACCCAGCATATTAATTATCCTTATTGTCTTTTAATATTTCTTGTGCTCGATTTCGATCTTCCTCACTCAGCACATCTTCTTCAACTGAAGCTTCTGCTTTTCGAATTTTGATATATCGAATTAGCATAAAACCACCTAGGGCCATAAATAAAAATGGGCCTACCCACAATAAAACATTTTTAACTGTAATTGATGGGCTATAGCGAACAAACTCTCCATATCGATCTACCATATATTGCACAATTTCATCGTCAGATTTGCCCGCATATATTTGGGTTCGAATTTGTTTTCTCAAATCATCTGCCAGTCCAGCTTTTGAATCCCAAATTGTTTGGTTTTGACATTTTAAACAACGTAATTCCGATGTAAGGTGTTTAAATCGATCTTTAATTTCTGGATCTTCATTTAATTGTGCTTCCTTAGCATAACTTAGCGGTAGCACAAAAAATAGAGTTAAAAAAAGTGCAACAATAATTTTCACCCTTCAAGCTCCTTTATCTTTGGCTCGATTACTTCGCTCCAGTCTTTAAAGGATACTGGACCAATGTGTTTATAACGAATGATACCTTCCTTATCTATAATAAATGTTTCAGGAACACCATAAACCCCAAAATCAATACCGACATCACCCTTTAAATCTGAAATACTTAATACATAAGGATCGCCAAGTTCTTGCAACCATTTTTTCGCATTTCTGACTTCATCTTTATAATTCAATCCGTATAGTTGAAAATTTCCTTTTTTCGCTAAACGCATAAATAAAGGATGTTCAGACCGACAAGATGCACACCAAGATGCCCATACATTCAGCAGCCAAACTTTGCCTTTCACGTCTGTTGGCGTGAATGAGTCTGATAATTTGTGCAACACCGGAAGGTTGAAAGTAGGGACAGGTTTATCAATTAATGCGGACGGCAATTCTTTCGGATCTAATTGTAGACCACGGTAAAAAAAAGCCATTAATATTATAAAACAGGCTACAATTAATAAAGGAGCAACTCGTCTAGACATTACGCTTTAACCTCTGATGTTTCTGGTTTGGAATCGGTTTCATTATCAACGACTAAGTTACTTGGACTGGCCTTTTTTCTGCGAGATGCAATTCGATAGCGTTTATCTGTAATAGCAAACAAACCACCTAAGCCCATTAATACACATCCGCCCCAAATCCAATCAACAAATGGTTTTTCATATACCCTGACACTCCATCCGCCAGTATTACCCAATGGCTCACCCAATGAAACATATAAGTCGCGAAATAAACCGGTATCGATTGCGGCTTCGGTCATCACTTGTTGCTGAACAGTGTAAAATCGTTTTTCTGGATTCATCACTCGAATTTCAACATCGTCTCTCAATACCGTTACACGTCCCATTTGGGATTCGTAATTCGGTCCTTTGACACTACTAACACCGTCAAACCGAAACACATAATCACCAACGCTGACGGTGTCTCCGATATTCATACTAACGTCTTTTTCTTCTTCATAACCGTTAACAAAGGTAACACCAATAATGAATATTGCGACACCTAAATGCGCTAACTGCATGCCATAAAAACTGCGAGAAAGCGTTCCAACACTCACACCCGCTTTAGATCGCATTACAATTCGATTTCGAATACCAACAAATATACTTGCAATAATCCAAGCGGCCATTAACACACCCAAACTCACAAGAAAACTCCATTCGCCCATCATGAATGGCGTAATGATTGCGGTAACCACACTCACAGCGCCCGCATATTTTAATTTAGTGGCTAAATCAGGCACACTCGCTTTTTTCCAACGCGAAAGTGGCCCTATTCCCATGAAGAATATCAATGGAGTCATGACTGGAACAAAAACCATATTAAAATAAGGAGGCCCCACAGATATCTTACCCATGTTTAAGGCATCTAAAAGAAGGGGATATAAAGTCCCAAGCAAAACGGCACCCGCAGCTACCACTAATAAAACATTGTTTGTTAATAAAAAGGTTTCACGAGAGACCAAGGAAAATTTACCACCCAAGCCAACAGATGGTGCACGCCAGGTATATAACAACAAGCTACCACCAACAACTACGCCTAGGTAAATTAAGATAAATAAACCCCGTTCAGGATCACTTGCAAAAGAATGCACTGATGTTAAAACGCCAGAACGAACTAAAAATGTACCCAATAAACTTAATGAAAAAGTAAAAATGGCTAACAGGACTGTCCAATTTTTAAAACTACCTCGCTTTTCCGTTACCGCTAAGGAATGTACTAATGCAGTTCCGACTAACCACGGCATAAACGACGCATTTTCCACTGGATCCCAAAACCACCAGCCACCCCAGCCAAGTTCGTAATAAGCCCACCAGCTGCCGAGTGCAATTCCAAATGTTAAAAACATCCATGCAACTGTGGTCCAAGGTCGGGACCATCGTGCCCAAGTTGCATCCATTTTCCCACTCAATAATGCGGCAATCGCAAATGCAAATGCCACAGAAAATCCAACATATCCCATATATAACATGGGTGGGTGAATCGCCAATCCAAAATCCTGCAATAGTGGATTTAAATCTCTACCATCAGCCATGGCAGGAATGAGTCTTTCAAATGGATTTGATGTTTCTAATACAAACCAAAAAAATCCAATACTTAAAAATCCCATCACACCTAAGACTCTGGCAACCATATCCAATGGTAATTTTCGACTAAATATAGCAACTGCCATACCCCATCCCGTCAGCATCAACATCCATAACAACATAGATCCTTCATGGCCACCCCAGACAGCGGAAATTCGATATAACAGAGGTAATTGTGAATTAGAATGACTAACAGCATATACAACAGAAAAATCATGCGTGATAAATATGGTAACTAAACAACCAAAGGAAATTGCAACAAAAAAGAATTGTGCAATTGCTGCAGGACGCGCTATCGACATCATTGCGATGTTACCGCGTGCTGCACCATAAATTGGAAAAACTAGTTGTACTGCTGCTATGGCTAACGCCAAAATTAATGCAAAATTACCAATCTCTGGTAGCATTAGATTGATCCCCCTGTAGTTGTTTGTAATGTTTTTTCGGCATCTTTTTTCGCTTTTTCCAAGGCATCGGCAACTTCAGGTGGCATATACTCTTCGTCATGTTTAGCCAAGACTTCTGATGCAACAAATTCACCCGCAGCATTAAAACGACCTTGTGTTACCACTCCTTGGCCTTCACGAAATAAATCGGGTAAGATTCCTTTATAGGTAACTTGAACGGTTTCAGCATTATCGGTAACTCGAAAATGCACCGTAAGCCCATCATCCTCTCGCTTAAGTGAACCACCTTCCACTAATCCACCCAATCGAAATGAGGCATTTTGAGGTGCTTTTTTCGCTACCACTTCACTGGGACTAAAAAACAACTGCATATTACTATTCACAGCAGTTAATAATAAGCCGGCAATAATTCCCAACGCTGCTAATCCAGAAACTATAAATGCCAATCGTTTGTGTCTTTGTTTCATAATACCTACTCTCTATTTAATCGTACCGTGCGTTTAAGGCTATTTATCATGGATCGTCTTTTTGTTACTAATAGTATCACTTCAACTATCATGAATAGTGCCGTCACGCCATAACAAGTCCAGACAAAAAAGGCGTGTTTACCCATATCTAAAAATTCTGGCAAATTCATTTTGTTTGCTCCAATGTTTCATCTACCCATGCACTATTTTTTTCATTTTCCAGAATTTCATTTCTAACTCGCATGAAAGAAACAGCAAAGGTAAAGGCCCAAAATGCTAATGTCATGACTAACATTGCGGTTAACATACTGCCCGACATTGCGGGTGCTTTATTTATTGTAATTGATTGTGGTGCATGTAGTGTATTCCACCAATTCACTGAAAAATAAATTATGGGTATATTTATGATACCAACACACGCTAAAAGTGCACTGGCTCTTGATGCTCTTTGAGGATCATCTATTGCCGCACGTAATGCGATAAACCCAAAGTAAAGAAATAACAATATTAATTCTGATGTTAACCGAGCATCCCAAACCCAATATGTTCCCCAAGTTGGTTTACCCCACAAGGATCCGGTGAATAGCGCAAGGAAAGTAAGGCTTGCACCCGTCGGTGCTAATGCAGCTGCCATCATTGAAGACAGTTTCGTATTCCAAACCATGCCAGCTATAGCATATAAACACATGACAAGGTAAATCCACATGGACATCCAAGCAGCAGGAACATGAATAAACATAATTCGATAACTGTCTCCCATTTGGTAATCCTCGGGAGCAACAACAAAGCCGTAATACAGACCAATTAAACTCAATATTATGGTAATCGCAAAAAATACCGGTATGGATTTCCCGGCAAATGGATAAAAGGTTTTGGGAGATGATAATTGTAACCAGAATGCTTTTGAAAATAACGTCATATACTTAACCTAATCTACCGATATTCGTAATGCGGCACCCGCACCAATTGGTGCAAGGAATAACGCCCCCACTAAAAATGCCCCTAATAAAGAAAAATGCGCTTCAATTCCTAACCCAACACTTGCCGCTTCAACTGCACCGGCACCAAAAATTAATACTGGTACATATAGGGGTAAAATAAGCAAGGAGAGCAAAACACCACCACCCCGTACACCGAGCGTTAAAGCAGCACCCACAGCACCAATTAAACTGAGAATTGGCGTCCCTAATAATAAACTTAACATTAAAACAATAATACTATCGACTCCCAATCCGAGTTGCATGCCCAGTAGCGGCGAAATTAAAACGAGTGGCAATCCGGTAAGAAACCAATGACTCGCAATTTTTGCAAAAACCAATAATGCGAGAGGCTGTGAGGAAATTATGAGTTGTTCCAATGTACCGTCCACTAGATCATCAGCGAACAATCGATTTAACGATAACATTGAGGCCAATAATGCAGCGACCCACAACACGCCCGGTGCGATTTCCCTCAAGGTATTTATCTCTGGACCAACACCCAAGGGAAACAAGCTCACAACAATGACAAAAAATAGCAACGTTGTCAGAACCTCTGACTTTCGTCGCAGCGCAAGCGTCATATCTCGCCAAATTAACCATCGAAATACCACCGTCACACCGCAACCTCTTCGTTACCGAGATGTAAAGTGTTCACTTTTTTATTTGAAATGGAAAATTCTTGATGTGTTGTCAAAATAACCATGCCATTGTTTGTTACGTGATTGGATAATACATCTTGCAAAGCGGCAACAGCCTTAATATCCAATGCAGTAAATGGTTCATCTAATATCCAAACTTTTGCCTTTGAAACTAATAATCTAGCTAAAGCAACCCGACGCTGTTGACCCTGGGATAATACGCGAGCTGGTAAATCTTCTCTGCCTTTTAAACCAATTTTTCCTAAGGCTTTCCAAGCGTCTTCTTCTGAAATCGGATTTCCGGACAGCGCGTTATTAACCCGTAAATTTTCTAATGCTGTCAAATCCGCTTTGATACCAGGCAAGTGCCCTAAATAGAGTAATTCCCGCTGATATTCTTCTTTTAATTTACGGATATTCCCACCATTCCAATGAACTTCCCCTTCTGCTTGCAGCATTAATCCGCATAAAATCCGAAGTAAGGATGTTTTACCACTACCATTGACTCCTTTGACGTGTATCAGTTCGCCGCTTTGAACTGTGAAATTCAAACCAGTAAACAAAACTCGATCACCTCGGATACATTCAAGGTCAATGCATTCCAACATCTAACAAACTCCAAGAGAAAAATTCAGGTATGAATTTATGAAAAAATAACCGAAAATTCTTATACATACCGAAAAACAGAGCGCGAATAGTAGCATTAACGACTAATCTGCTCCAGCATATACGTTAATCTCCAGTCAATACTTCAAAAGGATCGATGTAAGCACTGAAGATAGGTGAAGCTTAATCCGGGCATAGGGTAAAGGAATTGTTTTAATTGATTATTTAGCGAGCTTGTAAATTTAAGAAATATTGACTGTATTTATTAATTTTCACTTCAGTTTTTGTGCAAAAGTTGTTTAACGGAATCTAATAACTCTTGGGTACGGTAGGGTTTTAACAAAATATTTTTCTTGAGATGCTGAACATTCTCACCGCTCTTAATTTCTGGATTGTCAAAACCTGACGCAAGTAATATTTTTATATCTGGAAATCGTTCTTGTATATTTTCTGCCAGTTCATAACCATCCATTTCCGGCATAACGATATCACTTAAGATTAAATCTACATTTTGCGTATCTAGAAATGCCAGTGCGGATTTTCCACTTTCTTTTTGGTATACATTATAGCCATTCGCTTCTAAAATTTTAGATGCCAATTTACATAAAGATGGCTCATCATCTACAACTAATATAGACTCATCTGCCACTGGAAATAGACAAGAATTGGCTTTTCCCATTTGATCAGAAGATACATTTTTACAACAACGAGGAAAAAAGAGCGAAAAACAACTACCCTCTCCTACAATGGAATTAACAGCAATGATTCCATTAGCTCTTTTAACAAAGCCAAAAACCTGACTTAAACCCAACCCGGTCCCTTTCTCCCCTTTGGTTGTAAAAAATGGATCAAATATTTTTTCCTTAGTATTCTCTTCCATTCCAATTCCATTATCTGTTACTTGTAGTTCTACATACTCACCGGGAGTAAGCTTTAAGGTTGCTGCACGATTAATATCAATCTCAACGTTTTGAGTAGTAAATCTAATTTCTCCACCTTTAGGTAGGGCATGTGCAGCATTAATAGATAAATTTAAAATACTATCTTCAAAATCATTGCTATCAACCATAACTGCCCAAATATCTGGCTCAAGATCAAACTCTAATTTCACTCTCGCGGTTAATGTTTTCTTTAATAAATTTTCCTGGCCAACTAATAGTTGATTTAAATCTGCTTGTTGAGCAGTCGTCGTTGTTGCCCTAGAAAACGCGAGCAACTTACTTGTCAATTTCCGACTACGCTCACCAGCACGTTGAATTTCTTCTGAATACTCCAATAACTCCTTTGAATCTTGTAATTCCGCCGTCAGCATTTCAGAAAAACCACAAATTACGCTCAACATATTATTAAAATCATGCGCAATTCCACCCGTTAATTTACCCAATGCGTCCATACGTTGCGAGCGACGAAGTTGCTCTTCCTTTTCTTTTTGTTCTGTTAAATCCAAACATGTCCCGATAAATGTTTTCCTGCCATCCACACTCCATAACTCCGAAACCATCAATTGAATAGGAAAAAGATCTCCATTTTTTTTCTTAGCCAATATTTCCCTATTTAATCCAACTACTTTTCTCTCTCCAGAAACAAGATATCTTTTCAGATAACTATCGTGATGCTTAGCATCCTCAGAATCCGCTAACGTTGAAATATTTTTCCCAATAAGTTCCTGCCTATCATATCCAAATAATTTCAACGCCATATTATTCAAATTTAGTATTTTTCCGTTTTCATCAATGCTAAATACAGCGACGACCATATTATCAAGAATCAACTTATGTTCTTGCTCTTTAATAGCTAAAATTGATTTGGTTTGTTCTTGTATAGTTATATCTTCAATTAGTGACGACACTCCTACGACTTTACCAGTCTCATCTACCAGTGCAGTACTAAACCAATTACATATAACTAACTCTCCTTTGTTATTAATATTATTATTCACTTTATTTAACAAAAGTTGCTGCCATGCAATCGGATAATTTGCACTATGAGACTTTTCAAAAATAAGCTCTGGGACAAATTTTCCTATTACTTGGTCTCGACTGTATCCAAAAATACATTCTGCTGCTGGATTCCAATCAAGTGCAATAAAGTTATTATCACACTCAATAATAGCTAATGGAATTTGTTCTCTGTGCAATTGTAATCGATTTTTTGATGCAATTAATTCAGCTGTGGATTTTTTTCGATTTAATGATAATTGACTTAGCGTTTTTGACAAATGATTCACTTCCCTACAATTTGATTCCGGAAGATCGATGGAAAAGTTACCATCGATTATACCGGAAATTGCCTTTATCCATAAACTCAAATATTTCACAATTTTTCGATATGTAAAAAAAATGAATCCAGAAACAGCAATTATAAAAACCAATATGAGGGAAAACTTTTTATAATACGATGCGAATATCATGCTATAAACATCATTTAAAGAAATTTCTGATACAAGCAGCCAATTTAAATTAGGTAGTTTATTAATATCACGAAAAGCCGGCCCATCGGAAAATCCAGTAGATTCTGTCAATCCAATTTCATTTTTAAAAGAATCAAGCAATTTGAATTTATCAACACTAACTCTATTATTAACACTAGATGGTGACGACAGAAGTAATTCACCATTTTTATCAATCAAAATCTGACTACGGAATAATTCATTATTAGAAGCTCCGTCTAATCTCAGACCTTCGTGATTTAGATCAATCAAAATGAATCCCATCGATTGATCTTGATTAAAAATGTTAAACTCAAGAAAACTCTGTTCTTGATTATTAATATCAGTACTAAAAATTCTGTATTTTAGATTATGTAGTTTATTTTCATCTCTGTCGCTTACATTGTTAGAATTAATTTTTGTGTATCTTTCAAACCAATCATCTGAATCTAATTGGAGAGTTTGCCCTCCGTTTTTAAAATAAGCGACGGATCGCAATTTTCGTTCTGAGTTGAATAGGGAAACTGAATTTACCATTGAATTCAAAGAAAAATCCGACACGACTTGCACATAGTCAATTTCTTTGATCTCTTGTTGCAATATTAAATTTTTTATATTGTTTGATTGACTTTCTATAATTTCAAAGACATTTGTAATTTTTTGCTCAATTTGTTTTGACAACAATGCATTGTGTAGCTTTTCTGTCGTCAGTACATTTTTCAATTGTCGATCAAAATCAGACGAAAATATCCATATAAATGCCACGAGACATGTCAATGCAAATGCAAATACTGCTAGCAATATCCATCGCAAGTGATGGCCAGTGATATCAGGCGGAAAATCCGATTTATTTCCTAATACAGACATCCATACTTCCCTGTTGCAATCCGTTATAAAAATAATAAATAGTCGCACTTTTTAAAAAGCGCACACTGGTTAAATAACGGCAAATAAGATTATTAATAGAGGGGAGATTAACCCCGTCCACATTTTTCACCGGATCACGAGAATATTGCGTAGAGAATTAATCCCAAGAGAGATTTTTAGACAGAGCGATAGAAGCGATGCGAGGATACAACACAGACTGTATTTCCAAAGGAAGAAAAATCCTTATGGGATAAAGGATCAAGTGAGAAATGAGGACAAGAACCAATCGTTAAAATCAAAAAAAGTAGGTGACGTCGGAAAATAGAAAAGCGCAAACGAATCCGTTGATACTCACTTCCGTATAAGCACAACGGTCCGTTTGCGCGCAGCATCCTTGCTGTGTTCATTTCTTCCTAATACGGACAATACTCCTATGTCTAGACTTAATGGCGACAATTAAAAAATTAACTTTAACCTAAAATCCGCAATTAGAATCGACTTAACAATGCAAGATAACCATTTTTAAAGACTTTTTCATTCTTGTTAAGAATAATCTTTTTGCCAGACAGAGTTTAACTTTTTATATTGATTATTACTTATTCCTCATATGATTATTTTTAATGACGTTATTGACGGCTATTGATTGCCTAATACTTTATAGTTGGTACTTGGCGCATCTCAAATCATTGGAAAAAAACGAATAAACTAACCAAAGTTTGAATAAAAACAAAATTCCATTATCGTTCAACAAATAATCAACAACTTAGAAAAATATGAACGGTGTCAAGCTTTTTTTGGCAATAACACACAGAATCGTTGTGACCCACGTCTCACTAATTGTGATAACAAGCAGACATAACAGGCCGTTAAACATGACTGTGTAAGGTGACTATCAAGGGTAATTAAGCGTGTTAAAAAAAATAATCTGCTTAAGCGTTTTTCTTCTGACCGGTACTATCAGTGCAAACTGTTTTGCTGAGATACTGTCTGCTACCTTTCCAGAAAATGGAAAATTAGAACAAAGTATTAAGATGAAATACTCAAATTGTCAGAAACTAGAAACTCTAGAAGGTCACACAATTCTGAGAAATTGTGCGAGCAAATCGTTGAATAGCGTCGCAAAAATTAGACAAGAAATTATCAATTCGACAGCGGAAAAATTCTTACCAAAGGAAATTACAGAGGTTATCAAATATCATCAACTCAATTTTTATGTCTCATATAAAAAAGATAATTCTAGTTTTGTATTCAATGCAAACTTTTAGATTGTAATCAGTTTCGTTAGGGTGAAGAAAGGAGTCGTTACCTTTCTTCAAAACAAAAGGGGCATTCATAGAATGCCCCTTTTGTTTTTGGATCAAATTTAAATTTATTTGATTTCTATCAATTCAATATCAAAAATCAATGTTGAATTTGGTCCAATTGTTGGACCCGTTCCACGCTGACCGTATGCTAAATCAGATGGAATATATACCTGCCATTTTGAACCTGTCTTCATTAATTGCAAAACTTCTTGCCAACCCTTTATAACGCCCGTAACTGGAAATGTTGCTGGCTTTCCACGACTGAAGGAACTATCAAACTCGGTACCATCAATCAAGGTTCCCCGATAATGCGCAACGACAGAATTGGCTTTTGTCGGACTTTTTCCTGAACCAGCTTTAATCACTTTATATTGAATTCCACTCGCTAGCACTTTCACACCAGGCTTGCTTTTATTAGCTGCGAGAAAATCCTCACCTTTTTTCTTATTTTCTGACGATACAGCAACCTGCTTTTGCATTTGCTGCTTATTTAACATTTCCATGGCAGTTGCAATTTCTTGCTCATCTAGTCTTAGTATTTTTCCACCAAGTACATCACTAATCGCCATGGACAATGCTTCTACATCAATAGACAATCCACCGCGTTTAAAGTCGTTGCCAATTTTGGTACCAATGGCATAACTGATTTTTTTATCATCAGTATTCAACTTGGCATCTGCTGCAAAAATATTAGAACAGAACAATGCCGCAAAGCACACTACCGCAATTTTCATTTTCATTTTTTACCCTTGTGTATATTTGAATATTTTTAGCCCACACCTATAAATTGCATATAGTATGTGGCGTGATAACCGCCAATGATGTTTATTCACTAATCAATTTCATTTAAAATAACAAGAAATGGAAATAATTAGCGAATCAGAGAGTATAAAGCAATACGTTGGCAATGGAAGTGATTAGCCGCCATTATAATTGATCAGTTAATAATTTCAGTAATTCGCCAATAAGTGAGTGGGCAAATAAGCGCTTCCAGCTTGTTTGAATTCAGCTTTTGCACATGAAATTGCTTTGGCCAATCCAGGCTTTGAAAGTCCCGATACTTGCCATGCAGTCTTTGATATTTTGGCAATTTGCTCAGTATTATCGATGTTTGATAAAAAGATTCGCTCAGCCATTACATCAGCAATATGTACAATGCTAACTTCTATATTATGAGCTTTAGCCAATGCTGGAATATGGTGATACTTTGCAACAGCTTGCAGAGAATCGGGAAAATGCCACTGACGCATTAAAACAGATCCGATTTCACCATGATCTAATCCAAAAACTAAACGCTCACAGTCGCGCCATGATTCCTGATTTTGTTTAGCACGAAAATTTACGATACGCATCATCTCTGGTATTTTTTTTACCATTAACAACTGCCCAATATCATGTAATAAACCGGCAACAAACAGCCGCTCTTTATGTAATATTTTTGGAGTTATTTGACTTGAAATATGCCGCGCCAAAATGCCAGTAAACAAACTGTGTACCCAATGTTGATTTAAATTAATCAATTCATCTTCTTGCACACCAAACGCATTAATAACAGAGGTAGATAAAACTAAATTTTGCAGATCTCGTTGACCGATAATGGAAACCGCGCGTGAAATCGTATCCACACGGCTTTCGAATCCGTAATAAGAGCTGTTTGCAACGCGTAATACATGACTTGCTAAGCTAGCGTCTTGACAAACAATTTCCGCAAGCTCAACAGATGAGGCATTTTGATTCTCAACCATTTCATAAATTTTGAAACAAACTTCAGGAACCGACACGAATTGTTCAATATTTCCGACAAATTCTTCTGGAGATAACGCCATAAATTTAGCCTTCACAACCGAAATAAAAACAAATCACCAATATGGACTTCCCCAATCCATTCTTGATAGATTCATATGTTATGTTAGCCCCGTCGATTTTTTTATAGTGAAACCAATAGCATTTTGCGTGCCTAACTCGAAACTCCATCGTTGCACGCTGAATCAGTGAATAAACAATTGGACCATTATCTAAAGGTTTGAAAATTCAGGACGATATAACTACGTCATCCTGTCTATTTACGGAGATTATTATGAATGATCTATCCGGTGTACAAAGTAGCCTAAATGGAATTCAACGAGGAATGGATTCATTCCGACAAAATTCGCAAACGGTTGCCGATCAACAGAAAGCAAGCCAACCTAGCGAGAAAGAGGTTAGTGAGGCAATTGTTGGAATCAATCAAGATCGAAACCAAGTTGAAGCTTCCACTAAAACTTTAAAAGCACATGACGATAATCTAGGTAATCTCTTGGATGAAATGGCCTAGCGGTTTTTAGAACATTAGCGGGCAATTTCAGGAAATAGCTCACAGTTTTATAGCAGCATGAACGCAAGTTTTAGTGTACTTTAGGATAGTTGTATAAAATGGACATTATTGGTGGAATTAATTCTTTCTACTCATCGAATCATAATTCTCATGAATCATTCACTGCGTATGTAAATACTGAAAATAATCCAACTGTAAACACAGATAATTCAACAAACACCTCGACCGATACTGGCAAAAAAGAAAATCAAACCAAGCAAAATGATTCCCATGAACTTGTCAAACAACAACTGAATGAAGAAGAACTAAAACAAGTACAGGAATTAAAAAAGCGAGACCAAGAAGTTAGAACACATGAAGCTGCACATCTTGCTGCTGCGGGTCAATATGCAACTGGTGGGGCCAGTTATACCTATCATCGTGGACCAGACGGAAAAAATTATGCAGTCGCAGGTGAAGTCGGAATTGATACAAGTGCGATTGCCAATGATCCTGCCGCAACAATTCAAAAGGCAAGACAAATCCGTGCAGCAGCAAACGCGCCCGCCCATCCATCATCTCAAGACAGACAAGTCGCTTCACAAGCTGCTTCCTTAGAAGCGCAAGCAAGAGCGGAGTTAGCAGAGAAACAACAAGAAAACAAAAATGCGAATGAAAAAATTACTTCTACAGAAAAAAAACATGAAAACGATGATTTTCCTTTAAATTCTCAAGCCAAAAATGCAAACAAACAATATGACGCCATTTCAAATACAGACAAACCGGATTCCCCTCAGATAATCGATCTGATTGCATAACACACCGCTTTATTCCTCTTGACACATTCCTATCTACCAAGTAGAGTTCGGCCGTACGCCAAAATAAAAAGGGCGTATTTAATTATCAGGTGATTTGAAAAACTTTCTTTTTTTCAAATTGAAACGGGAAGTTGGTGAGTTTTAGACGACAATTCCAACACTGCCCCCGCAACGGTAAATGAGTTAGGTTTTATACACTGCCACTGTGTTTTTCATGGGAAGGCGTAAAACCAAAGCATTTTGCTACTCATGAGTCCGGAGACCGGCCTGGTAACGCATTAACTATGTTGCGGTGGGCAACATGGAGAATAGTATATTCTCTTTATCTCACCGTATTTTTATTTCTAATACAAATTAGTTTGTCATGCCATACGGTAAAAAACCAAAACGATTGTTTTTTTTAATTTTCCTTGTTAGCTATTTTTATTCAAGCTCAACAATCGCTGATGCTTTGGTTATCGAAATCACTAAAAGTAATGAACAGGAACAGTATGAAACAGGAGATGTAAACAAGTCAATTTTAACTAGCTCAGTTCAAACCATTTCTGAAGAAAGCATTCTTGACTCAACTTTAAACCTTAGCAATATTTTAGAAAATAACGCTGGCATACAAATACGCAATAGCAGTGGACAAGGTAGTTTGTCGTTAGCCTCAATTCGGGGTAAATCATCTGATCAAATACATGTTTATGTGGATGGCATATTAATTAACAGTGGAAATGGAAACGGCGTAGACTTAAGTTTAATACCAACATCGGGAATTGAATCAGTCGAAATCTATAAAGATTTTGTCCCCATTCAATTTTCCCAGTCCTCAATTGGTGGCGTGATAAATTTAAAAACCAAACGAAGCCAAAAGAATAAATCTAAAATTTCTCTTGGTTACGGTTCCTTTGGGACAAGAAAATTTAACAGCACACTACGCACATCAAAAGATAAATGGAATCTCATTTTACTCGCGGAACATTTGCAAGCTAATAATGATTATTCATTGTCAAATGGAAAGAAAATGGTCAGCAATCAAATTGACCAAAATTACATTCAAATGAATACCCGTTACTCGATTAATAATAATCAATCTATCCAATTGAGCAGCTCATATTTTGAGAAAGAACAAGGAGTACCTCCGAATTTTTATCATTCTTCAGCAAATACGTTATTAACTCAAAACAATTGGAAATCTAAAATAAAATGGATTTTTAACAATACGTTTAATGACAAAGTAAATAGCTATGTTGAAGTTTCAAATAATCAAAAATACTATGAATACGACGACAGCAATGCATCATCCGGACTCAAGCCCCTATTATCTGAATTTTCATCATCTACTTCAAATTCCCGATATTATTCTGAGTTTTCCAGCCACAATTTTCAATGGCTTAACCACGTTAATCTGAGTTATGAAAAATTTGATCATGACGATATTTTAGAATCTCAATTTGATAAAACTGGAAATCGATTAACCAGCCAATTTGGATCTCAAATTAATTATTTCTATCAGAATAAAAAAATAATCATTTCACCCGCTATTCGTTGGACTCACATTAATGATAACGTATCTGAAATAATAGACGTCAACGGATCTGGTACAAATAATCTCAATCAAACTTATCAAAATTTTTCACCACAAATTGGCTTTCGTTTCCAGAGTGACAGCAATTATGTTTTAAAATCAAACCTAGCTAAATCATCACGAACTCCATCATTCGTTGAATTATATGGCGCACGAGGCTTGCTATCACCTAATAGCAAATTAAAGCCTGAAACTGGAATAAACTTCGATTTAGGATTTGAATGGAATTATCATCCTTATAGTTCAACATTCACTAAATTCAACATTCAACCTACCATATTTTTTACCCAGTTTGATAATGAAATTGTTTATACATTTAATTCCCAGAGTATTGGTCGACCAGTTAACATCAGCTCTTCCAGTATTAAAGGAATTGAAACCCAACTATTGTTTGAATTCTTCTATAACATAGAACTTATATCTAACACGACATATTTACAGCCAAATTCAAAAAAAATCGGTTCTGTAGAAGTCATTCCACCCGGTAAATCAACTTTCATGCAAACACTTAAATTGCAATATGTCGCTAAAAACAAAATGGCATATATAGAAGGTCAATGGGAAAAAGGGATGTATTTTGATTTAGCCAATGTACAACCAGCCCCACAAAAAAAATTGGCCAATATTGGAGTAAGCACCAAATTTAATGAAATTAAAATAACATTAGAAGGAAAAAATATATTTAATCATTTATACCAAAATTATTTCTATCAGCCCGCACCTGGACGGTCATTTATTACTTCAATTTCTTATCAATTTTAATTTATAAAAGGTAACTTTGTTTTGAATAAACTATACAAATCCAAAATCATTTCTTTAATTTGTTCAATCATGATCTTTGCATTATTCACGGCTTGCTCTGAAAACGATGAAAGTTCTATTGTCAGATTTAAAAATGCTGTTCAGGTTGAAAAATCATCCGCAACAATAGCCACAGCAGCTGACGATTATAGTAGTGGCGCACATTCTGTCATTACCGTAAATAACAAACAAATCGTAAATAGTATTGATAGCTCAGGTTCGGACCTTCTAATGACAAGTTTCAGAGAGCATTTTTATCGTATAGAGCGATTTGGAGCAAACAACATCACTAAATATCACGTAACATCCCCTGACGTCGCAACCTGGAAATACTCTACACAAGAGAATGATCAACAAGATCAATCCAATCCCTCTAAAATAATTTTTCTCAATGAGTCAAAAGCCTATATTTTAAGGTATGGGTCATTTACCGCTTGGATTGTGAACCCATCGGCAACCGAAGAAAGTAATTTTAAAATCGGGGAAATTGATCTAAGCGCTTATAAAGATCAAGAATCCGCAGGCATGCCAGAAATGATAAATGGCGTAATTGCCGACAACAAACTCTATATCGTCATGCAACGACTTGTTGACTTTGCACCTGATAATTCTATCCCTGCTTATGTCGCAGTATTTGATACTGAAACTGACGAAGAAATCGATATCCAAAATGATGGAAACCTAAAAGGTATTCCATTAGCATTGAAAAACCCAGCGAGTATTAAATATTTGCCTGAAAACAATACTTTGTATATTGGCGCACAAGGTAAAAAACCATTTTTTGATGCTGCTGAGTACACAGGTGGAATTGAGGCGATTAACCTGACCGATTTTACTACTACGATAATACTCGACGATGGTGATGATACAAATCACCCCTATGGATTAATTGACAATATTGAAATACTCAACGATTCTCTTGGTTATTTTGTAGGTTATGAAGATGGAATAGAAGACAACTTATTTTCTTTCAACCCAAGCACGGGTAACGTAAACTTAACGCCTATTATTGAAAATAAAAGTTTAACAACGTTACGAATTTCACCATCTAAAAAAGAATTATGGGTTGGAAATAGAACAGATCATGGCATTACCATTGTCGACATTGAGTCCAACACATTAAAACATGACTTAATTAGCACTGCACCGTTAAATCCAATCAGCATTGAATTTGTATCACTGGAAAACTAAAACGCTATGGGAAATCGATTATCGAAAATTGTCACGCGAACAGGCGATGATGGTACAACAGGACTTGGAGATGGCAGTCGAGTTTCCAAGATCCACCAGCGGATCAATTGTATCGGAACAATTGATGAGTTAAATGCCGCACTGGGTGTAACGATTTCCCAGTTGTCGGATAACTCTCTCTCCAAACAACTCTTAACGGTTCAGCATCAACTCTTTGAGCTTGGTGCTGAACTTTGTTTGCCCGGCGAAATTCGCATATCAGATGAATTAATTACAAACATGGAAAAACAACTTGAAGAGATAAATGAAGAACTCATTCCTTTGAAAGAATTTATTCTTCCGGGTGGTAGTCTCGCGGCTTCATATTGTCATGTGGCACGTACAATTTGTCGTAGAGCGGAACGTGATCTGATTTATTTGTCCGAGACAGAAAAAAATGCAAATCCCATAAGTATTAAATATGTCAATCGATTATCAGATTTTTTATTTGTTATCGCACGATGCATTAATAAAAGTCACCATAGGTCAGATGTGTTTTGGAAACCAGATTCTCAAGATATAGGAACCAAATGATTCAAAGTAAGCTCCCTTCCTTCTTTTAACAAATAATCATAAAACGCTTGTGCCACCACAGAGAGTTTTTTTCCCTTTGGATGTAAAATATGCCAACTATCTTTGTATGGAAATCCATTAACATCTAATATTTTTAATTCACCGGACTGCAATTCATGTGTTAACGCATATATCGATAACATAGAAACTCCCAGACCACTAATCACAGCCTGCTTAATGGCCTCATTGCTACCAAGCTCCATACTCGATTTAAAATGCATGCCTTTTTTCTCTACCAAACTATCTAGCGCTAGGTAAGTTCCACACCCAGATTCGCGCATTATAAATTGTTCCTTTGCTAACGCATCAATGGGAATATTCTTTTCGCCAACCAAAGGATGGTTAGGCGCAGCAAGAATCACAAGCGGATTGTCGAGAAAATAGGTTTCCTCAATACCATAATCATCCGTCAAACTACCACAGATATAGATGTCATCTTTATTATCAGCCAACCTATCTAATACACGTTGTCGATTTGTCACTTCAAGGGAAACGCTAATTCCCGGATATTTTTTACAGAAATTACC